>OIDN01000091.1_pt1 | contig 29232 bp, 20 predicted proteins | sample 1581581 | NCBI WGS metagenome assembly OIDN01 (sample SAMEA3882535, study PRJEB24775) | human gut metagenome | biome: human-associated habitat; feature: intestine environment; material: feces | place: Netherlands | collected 2009/2010
CAACCTCGCTGTCGTCACCGTCGGCCTGGTGTTCTTCTACCTGCCGCAGACCTTCATCCAGATGACTGCCATCCTCTCCCTGACCGACTCCATCGAATATGGCCAGCTGAAGAACGGCAAACGTAACGAGGCCGTCACCCTGTCCGTGCGTCCGATGCTCGATAAGATCGCAGGCGCCTGCTCCAACGGTATCGTCGGTGCTGTCGCCATCGCCGCCGGCATGATTGGTGACGCCACCGCCGCCGACATGACTGCCGCGAACATCCACACTTTCAAGGTCTGCGCCTTCTATGTGCCGCTGGCTGTCATCATCCTGAGCGGTGTTGTGTTCCTGCTCAAGGTGAAGATCAGCGAGAAGATGCATGCTGACATTGTCGAGCAGCTGGAAGAGCAGCTCAACGAAGGCTGATTCGCTCTCGGAAAGCGATTGGCGCGATTGATTTGCGATTGAACCGCGGTCGTCGCGCAGGAAGAGCCGCATGGTGGATGCCATGCGGCTCTTTCGTTTACCTACGTTCGTAGTGCGTGCTACGCTGTCGACTGAAAAGCAAAGCAACGATCCGTCATCAGCGGGGAGCTTCCGGAAGAACGGCGGCGGTCGTCGCGCGTAAATCGCGCGGTGCGATCGCAGGCTCAGTAGAACCGGCGGGATCGGCCCGGACAGCCGAACGTCAAGCGGTCGTACGAAACCCGCGTAAGGAAAGCGGGGGAGTGCGGCAAGCGAGGTGGTACCGCGGTGTCGGACGTGCGCAATCGCACGAAAATCATCGTCCTCGTAAAGTAAGTAATGAAACCGCCAAACGAGGAGCATACGGTGAGCGAATCCACCAATCATGTGTATCCGAAGGCTGCTGCCGGTGAGCAGAGCGCCAATGTCGCGCCGAACCCCAGCTTCCCCAAGCTTGAGGAGTCCGTGCTTGACTACTGGGAGAAGGACGACACCTTCCAGAAGTCCATCGAACGCCGTCCTTCCGGCGATCACAGCCAGAACGAATTCGTCTTCTTCGACGGCCCGCCGTTCGCCAACGGCCTGCCGCACTATGGCCACCTGCTGACCGGCTATGCGAAGGACGTCATTCCGCGCTATCAGACCATGAAGGGTCACCGTGTAAACCGTGTGTTCGGTTGGGATACGCACGGTCTGCCGGCCGAGCTCGAAGCTCAGAAGGAACTGGGCATTGACTCTGTAGACCAGATCAAGGAAATTGGCATCGACAAGTTCAACGATGCCTGCCGTGCATCCGTGCTCAAGTATACGAATGAGTGGAAGGACTACGTGCACCGTCAGGCGCGCTGGGTTGATTTCGAGCACGGCTACAAGACCCTGAACATTCCGTACATGGAATCCGTTATGTGGGCCTTCAAGCAGCTGTACGACAAGGGTCTGGCATACCAGGGCTATCGCGTGCTGCCGTACTGCCCGAAGGATCAGACGCCGCTGTCCGCGCACGAGCTGCGCATGGATGCGGACGTGTACCAGGATCGTCAGGACACCACTGTGTCCGTGGCCGTGAAGCTGCGCGACGAGGAAGACGCGTACGCAGTGTTCTGGACCACCACCCCGTGGACCGTGCCGACCAACTTCGCCATCGTGGTCGGCGCCGACATCGACTATGTGGAGGTGCGCCCGACCGAAGGCAAGTTCGCCGGCAAGAAGTTCTACCTCGGCAAGCCGCTGCTTGGCTCCTACGAGAAGGAACTTGGCGAGAACTACGAGATCGTGCGCGAGCTTAAGGGCGCCGAAATGGAAGGCTGGCGTTACTACCCGGTCTTCCCGTACTTCGCAGGCGACGAGAACGCCGCCGAGGGCAAGGTGCCGGGGCCGGAAGGCTACCAGATCTTCACCGCCGACTACGTCGACACCGTTGAAGGTACCGGCCTGGTCCATCAGGCCCCCTACGGCGAGGACGATATGAACACGCTCAACGCCAAGGGCATCAAGAGCATCGACGTGCTCGACGCGGGCTGCAAGTTCACGTCGCTGTGCCCGGATTACGAGGGCATGTACGTGTTCGACGCGAACAAGCCGATCCTGCGCAACCTGCGCGCCGGTGACGGCCCGCTGGCCCGCATCCCCGAAGAGCAGCGCGCCATCCTCTTCCAGGAGAAGAGCTACGTGCACTCCTACCCGCACTGCTGGCGTTGCGCCACCCCGCTGATCTACAAGCCGGTGAGCTCCTGGTTCGTGGCCGTCACCAAGATCAAGGACCGCCTGCTCGAACTCAACCAGCAGATCAACTGGATTCCGAACAACGTGAAGGACGGCCAGTTCGGCAAGTGGCTGGCGAACGCACGCGATTGGTCGATCTCCCGCAACCGTTTCTGGGGCTCTCCGATCCCGGTATGGGTTTCGGACGATCCGAAGTACCCGCGTGTGGACGTGTACGGTTCACTCGATGAGCTCAAGGCCGACTTCGGCGATTATCCGCGCGATCATGAGGGCAACATCAACATGCACCGCCCGTACATCGACGAGCTGACCCGCGTCAACCCGGACGATCCGACCGGCAAGAGCCACATGCACCGCATCAGCGACGTGATGGACTGCTGGTTCGAATCCGGTTCGATGAGCTTCGCCCAGTACCACTATCCGTTCGAAAACAAGGAAACCTTCGAACAGCACTTCCCGTGCGACTACATCGTGGAATACATCGGCCAGACCCGTGGCTGGTTCTACGTGCAGCACGTCATGGCCACCGCCCTGTTCGACAGGCCGGCGTTCAAGAACGTGATCTGCCACGGCATAGTGCTCGGCTCCGACGGACAGAAGATGTCGAAGCATCTGCGCAACTACCCGGACGTGAACGGCGTGTTCAACGACTTCGGCTCCGACGCCATGCGCTGGTTCCTCATGAGCTCGCCGATCCTGCGCGGCGGCAACCTTATCGTCACCGCCGATGGCATCCGCGACACCGTCCGCCAGGTCATGCTGCCGGTGTGGAGTTCCTACTACTTCTTCACGCTGTACGCGAACGCGGCCGGGTACGACGCGCGCAAGCTTCGCGCCGACGAAGTTGCATCGCTGCCGGAAATGGACCGTTACCTGCTGGCCCGTACCCACCGACTGGTCGAAAAGACCCAGTCCTCGCTGGACCAGTTCCTGATCTCCGATGCATGCGACGCCGTGTCCGACTTCATCGACATGATCACCAACTGGTACATCCGCAACAACCGCGACCGCTTCTGGAACGAGGACGCCAACGCGTTCAACACCTTGTACACCGTGCTTGAGGTGTTCATGCGCGTCCTTGCGCCGCTTGCCCCGATGGAAGCCGAATCCGTGTGGCGCGGCCTGACCGGAGGCGAATCCGTGCATCTGGCCGACTGGCCGTTCCTGGCCGACGAGAAGACCGGCGAAGCCACCGAACTTGGCCGCGTGCTCGTCGACGATCCGGCTTTGGTGAACGCCATGGAAAAGGTGCGCGAGGTCGTCTCCAGCACCCTGTCCATGCGTAAGGCGAAGCAGATCCGCGTGCGCCAGCCGCTGAGCAAGCTCACCGTGGTGGTGGAGGATACCGCCGCCGTGGCCGCGTACGACGAGATTCTGAAGTCCGAGCTCAACGTCAAGAACGTGGAGCTGTGCACGCTTGAGGATGCGGGCTCCCAGGGCCTGAAGATCATCCACGAGCTGCGCGTGAACGCCCGCGTTGCAGGCAAGCGCCTGCGCAAGGACGTGCAGTTCGCCATCAAGGCCTCCAAGTCCGGCGCATGGCATGTGGACGCTTCCGGCGCTCCGGTGTGCGAGACCCCGAACGGCGACATTACGCTGGAAGAGGGCGAGTACGAGCTGATCAACAGCGTGGAGGAACAGAACGCCGAAGAGGCCGCCAACTCCGTGTCCGCGGCCCTGCCGACCGGCGGTTTCGTGATCCTCGACACCGAGCTGAACGACGATCTGGTTGCCGAAGGCTACGCCCGCGACGTGATCCGCTCCGTGCAGGACGCCCGTAAGGCCGCCGGTCTCGAGGTCTCCGACCATATCGCGCTGAAGCTGACCGTCCCGGCCGGCGACGTGGCGAAGGTCGAGCAGTTCAAGGATCTCATCACCTCCGAGACGCTCGCCACCTCCTTCGACGTGAAGGAAGGCACCGAGCTCAGCGTGGAAGTCGCCAAAGCCTGAACCGAAGTTTGGTCGGCTTGCGATTATTCCAAGCTGCGGCTAGAGTAATCCCTTGGCTTTCGAGCCGCCGTGGCGTTGCCCACCGCGGCTCGAGCCACGCAAGACTTGATTTGTGTCCGTGCCGCGCAGCCGCGTTTTGTACACGGTTGGCGCGCATGGAAGCAGATCGTTAAGCGAATGGTTCTCAGTACCATCCATGTGAGTCAAGCACACATTCTTGAGAAACAGTCGCGCCGCCGGACGGCGGATTCAACGGGTTCGCCCATACGGGCGGATCCAGGAATCCACCGTCCGGCTTTTTCTATAGGCAAATACATGTAGCTAATGCGGAATTAAGCTACACTTATCCGATTGCATGTAGCTAACGCAAAAATAAGCTACACTTATCAGCTCTAGTGAGCGTTCTTTGGCAAGATTCCAATTACGCATGGTATGTGAGTACTCGCCATGGCTCACAATCCCAGCCAGGCGCGCACGTCGGCAATTTCCTGATCACATATGTTGTGCGCCATGCCGGGATATTCGAAATACGTGCAACGACCGGTCGAGCCAAGTTGCTCACGGGCACACTGCTGGTCGGCGATTGGAATCGTACGGTCATCACTGCCGTAGCAAAGCGCGAATCGTGTGCGGCCGGCAGGGATCGTGTCCGCTGTTTCCCCCTTGAATGACGGGCTGAGCAACACCGCCATATCGAACACGTCCGGATACTCCGTAGTCATGCGATACGACAGGTATCCGCCCTGTGAAAAACCGATCAACACCTTGCGGAAACGCTGGAATACCGGCGATTGCAGCATGCACACCACTTCGGCGCCGACCTGGCTGCACTCATGTTGGCGCTCGCTGACGGAGCATCCGTCGGGATACCAGTAGTGGCTGCCGATGTATGGGCGCGTATATGCGCCGCGGAATGAGATGTAGTTGGGCTTGATGGGTGGGTCGGCAGCGGGATTGCGGTTGGTATTGCTATTGACGTTGCCGTTTCCGTTGGCGTTGGCGTGATGCGTGTTGTCGGGACTGCCGGTTGCACAGATCGCGTTGATGATGCGCACCATTCCCGATTCATCGTTGCTGTATCCGTGGAATCCAAGGAACAGCAGGTCATTGGATGATGCCGCACTCCCATCGGCATCAAAGCTTCCCGTCATTTCCAACCGCATGTGTTCTCCTTATGCTGTCTGAAAATCTTGTCGAAACTGGCGTTGTTGCAAGCCTTATTCAAATTCTGGTTCAAAACCGTCGTTGACGGAATGGTAATGCTCGCCGAATACGTCTATGTCGGTCAATTGTGTTCCGTCGCCATTGTGTAGGCGGTCCATGGCTTCTTGGTATAGTGCGAAATCCTCTTCCGCTTGAGTGAGGCGCCAATAGTCATCGGGGGTAATGATAACCGCGCTGGGCCGATTGCCGTCGAGCACGATGACTGGGTGGTTGTTACCGACTCGGCTTAGTGTTTTGCTTGCGCCACCGCGGTTGAGATCGGTGACGGAAATCATATTGTCGAGAATCGATGTAACCGACATGTTTCACCTTATAGTTTGCTTGAAGTATACGAGTAAGTATACAAGTCCGTTGCGGCGGAATAACTATATTTTTGTTCCCGCATGTAGCGGGTTCACGCTGCCTGATGGCACTGTGTCAATGAGTGTTTTCTGATGTTCGGACCGATACAATCGCTGTAAATGGGAGGAAGCTGGTCATTATGGCAGAAGGTAAGCAGATCAGGTTATTTCTGATTGATGGAACTTTTAGTGGTTTAGTTACAGCAGAAATCATGAACTGGACTGGCCATGTGTTTAAAGGCAGCCGCAGTGAACTTGGTCGAATCTATCAACGCGAAGAAGCTCAGCGTACAGGCGTTTATATCCTGCTTGGTGACAAAAGTGATGGAAGTCCATTGGCTTATATTGGTGAAAGCGACAATATTGCAAGTCGCTTAAAACAGCATGCGGCCAAGAAATCATTCTGGTCTGAAGTAGTGTTTGTCACTTCAAAAGATGGCAACCTGACTAGTGCACATGCTCGCTACATTGAGGCTCAGCTTATCCAGAGAGCTAAGGAGATTGGACGTATTCCTTTGGAAAACGGCAATGAGCCTACAGGGGGTGCGGATTTGCCGGAAGCAGATGCTTCGGATATGAATCATTTCATTAAGGAATTTCTGACGATTCTGCCGGTACTTGGGGTAGAAGTGTTTCGCGGTCGTTCATCAAAATGGGATGATGCATTGAAGGCAGGGGAAGAATTGCAATATGATTCTCCGATATTCCAAGTATCGGTAAAGAAACATGGAGGTACTGCTTATGGGCAAATTATTGATGGTGAATTTACTGTGCTTAAAGGGTCTGCGATTGCTGCAGAAGTAACGCGTAAGGACAATGTTGTCGAAAGTACTCGCAGGCAGTTTGAATTACGGAAACAGCTTCATGAACGATTAAACAATGAGGGAGCAATCGTTATCGATGATAAGGGGATTGCGACTTTGACAAGAGATGTGCCTTTCTCTTCGCCTTCTGCCGCTGCTGCTTTTGTACAAGGACGTGCGACTGCTAATGGACGTCGTGAGTGGAGGACCAAAGATAATGATACATATGCAGATTGGGAGGGGCGGAAGTGATTTGTTTCAAGTTGTTTGTACCGACGCCGGTGTGCAAAGTGGCAGTAGAACCCCCTTGGTAGCGTACAATCGGTTTGGATGGTTTTCCGGATATCGGTGAATGAGAGTAGATATGGCAAAGAAGCGCATGATGGACAGTTCGTTAGTTGAATCTGTTCTTGGCAAGAATCACTCCATGATTATCGATGAAGACTGGTATGAGCATACGATCATTGACCATCTTGTGGATTCAATGGGATATGAGCATTTGTTCGGTCCGGATGTTCGTCGTTCTTCTGAGAATTATCAAGATGTTTTTATTCCTGATGTTCTCCCGGAAGCATTGTCTAATGTCAATCAAGGGTTGCCTGCGAAGGCAATTGATGAGGCAATTCTCAAAATTAAGAATATTGAGGGTGGAAGTCTTGAGCAGCGGAATGAAATTTTTAATGACTATCTTCAGTCTGGTGTGGAAGTCCGTTATTTTGATGGTAAAGAAGAACGGAATGAAATCGTTCGCCTTCTAGATTTCAACCATCCTGAAAACAATGTGTTCCAAGTTGTCAATCAATGGACTTTTGTCGAATATTCAGAGAAGCGCCCTGATATAATTATCTTCATCAATGGCATGCCATTGGTCATTTTCGAACTTAAGTCGCCGTCACGTGTGGAAACTGATGCGTCTGACGCTTATTTGCAGCTTCGTCAGTACATGAAGCAGATTCCGAGCTTGTTTGTGCCGAATGTGTTCTGCGTAATGAGCGATATGACTGAAACTAGAGTTGGTACCATTACCGCGGACGAGGATCGTTACGTGGCATGGAAGTCTGTCGATGGGGACTATTCCGAAACGAAGAACGCTTCGTGGAAGACCATGCTTGATGGAATGCTGCCAAAAGCAAGGTTGTTGGATATTATTCAGAATTTCGTGTGCTTTAACGATACTTCTGAAAAAATAGTCAAAATTCTTGGTGCATATCACCAGTATTTTGCCGTGAAAAAAGCTGTTGTCCGCGCTCAGGATGCGGTTGCTGGAGATGGCAAAATTGGCGTGTTCTGGCATACCCAGGGGAGCGGCAAATCTCTGTCGATGGTGTTCTTCGCACATTTGATTCAAAAATATTTGGAGAGCCCAACGATTGTGGTCATTACTGATCGCAATGATTTGGATGACCAGTTGTTCGGTCAGTTCACCAGATGTGCGAAGTTCCTGCGCCAGCAGGCGGTGCAGGCTGAAAGTCGGCAGAATTTGAAGGAATTGCTGGAAGGGCGGGAAGCAAACGGCATTATTTTCACCACCATGCAGAAATTCTCTGATGGAGATGAACCGCTATGCGACCGGAACAACGTTATTGTCATGGTGGATGAGGCCCACCGAGGCCAATACGGACTCACAGAAACCATCGATGAGAATGGCAAGGTGAGTATTGGCGCGGCTCGTATGGTTCGCAGGGCTTTGCCGAATGCTTCCTATATCGGTTTTACGGGTACCCCCATATCGACGGATGACCGTAATACTCGTGAGATTTTTGGTGACTACATCGATGTGTACGACATGACTCAATCAGTTGAAGATGAGTCAACTAAACCGGTTTATTATGAGAGTCGAGTTGTCGCACTGCATCTGGATGAGGGAGCCCTTGGGCGAATTGACGCCGCTTATAGGGAATTTGCTGATCAAGCAGATGAAGCAAGTATTGAGAAATCCAAGCATGACCTTGGCGGGCTTGATGCGATTTTTGATACTCCGGAAACCATCGATGCGCTCTGCCGTGACATTGTTGACCATTACGAGAACAACCGTGCTGATGTGCTTGCCGGCAAGGCTCTTATTGTTGCGTATAGTCGCCCGATTGCGATGAAAATCTACTACAAGATTTTGGAATTACGCCCTGAATGGAAAGAAAAAATCGGTGTGGTGATGACCATGTCGAATCAGGATCCCGAGGAATGGTTCGACGTGTGCGGAGGTAGCACGCATAAGAAGGAGATGGAGCGGAAGTTCAAAGATGATGACGATCCATTGAAGATTGCCATTGTCGTTGATATGTGGCTTACGGGCTTTGACGTACCAAGTCTGTCGACTATGTACGTTTTCAAACCGATGAAGGGTCATAACCTCATGCAGGCCATTGCCCGAGTGAATCGTGTTTGCAAAGGCAAGGAAGGCGGTCTGGTAGTCGACTATATAGGCATCGCCGGAGCTCTTAAGCAAGCAATGAAGGACTATACGAATCGAGATCAGCATAATTACAGCAATATGGATATTGCTGCGACGGCTTACCCGAAATTTGTTGAAAAACTTGATGTATGCCGCGACCTTATGTATGGCTTCGACTACAGGAAATTGATTTTTACGAATAGTCGAGAGGCTTTGGCAGATGCCATTGCCGAAGGAACCGATTGGCTGCTTGAGCCGAAGCGTCATGAAGATACCGAAAACTTCCTCAAGCAATGCCAACTGATGAACCAGGCATTGAGCCTATGCAAGAGCCTGGTTTCTGAAGAGGACCAGCACGAAGCAGCTTATTTGTCGGTTTTGCGTGTTCAGGTACTTCGCCTTACCGGGCGTAAAGGTAACGGTGGTGGAGGCATGACCTACGCCGAATTCAACAAGCGTGTAAGCGACATCCTTGAGCAAACCGTTCACGCTGATGGCGTGATCAACCTTTTCGACAAGAACAGTGTTGAGATTTCCTTGTTCGATGAAGCGTTTCTTCAGGAAATCGCTGGCATGAAGGAAAAGAACATCGCCGTCGAGAGTCTGAAACGACTCATCAAGGAGAAAGTTCGTGCCTATCAGCGGACCAGCGTGGTCAAAGCACAGAAATTCAGCGAGATGCTGCAAAACACATTGAACTCCTATCTCAATGGCATGCTGACCAATGCGCAGGTCATTGAAGAGCTTCTTCAAATGGCTCGTGACATTATGAAAGACCGTGATGATGCCCAGAAGCTTGGACTGAATGATGAGGAAATGGCATTCTATGATGCCATTACCAAACCTCAAGCGGTCAAGGATTTCTATAACAACGACCAGTTGGTTGCTATAGCGCGTGAGTTGACTGAAACCATGCAAAGAAGTGCCACGATTGACTGGCAGAAGAAGGAAAGTGCCCGTGCTGGAATGCGGCGTGCGATCAAACGTTTGCTGCGAAAATACAAGTATCCGCCTGAAGGCGTCGATGATGCCATGGATACTGTGATGAAGCAGTGCGAGCTTTGGGCTGATACCAAGATTGAAGAGTAGGAACAGGAAATGGCGAAGAAGAAAAACGATAATACGGCGGAAATCGGCTTTGAAGAGCAGATTTGGAAAGCCGCGGACAAGCTACGGGGCAACATTGATGCTTCGGAATACAAGAATGTGGTTCTCGGCCTGATCTTCCTGAAGTACATCTCCGACAAGTTCGATCAGAAGCATCAGGAGCTTGTGGATGAAGGCGAAGGCTTTGAAGAGGATCGCGACGAGTACATGGCAGAGAATATTTTCTTTGTGCCTGAAAATGCACGTTGGAATGTGATTGCCGCCGCTGCGCACACTCCAGAGGTTGGCAAGGTAATCGATGAGGCTATGCGTTCGATTGAATCGGAGAACGATAAGCTGAAGAATATTCTCCCCAAGAACTTTGCCCGTCAGGAGCTCGACAAGCGCCGCTTGGGCGAGGTTGTGGATCTGTTCACCAACGTAAAGATGGCGGATAAAGGTGACAGCAGAGATATTCTTGGACGCACCTATGAATACTGCTTGGCCAAGTTCGCGGAAGCTGAAGGCAAGAATGCTGGAGAGTTCTATACGCCGGCCTGCATTGTGAAAACCTTGGTTGAGATTATTGAGCCTTACCATGGGCGGGTCTATGATCCTTGCTGCGGGTCTGGCGGCATGTTCGTGCAGTCGGCCAAGTTTGTTGAACGGCATCAAGGCAAGATTTCTGATCTGTCCGTATACGGGCAGGAAAGCAACCCGACTACATGGAAAATGGCGACGATGAATCTTGCCATCCGTGGTATTGACGCCGATCTTGGCGATCATAATGCGGATACGTTCTTTAATGATCTGCATAAGAACGAGAGATTCGATTTCATTCTTGCCAATCCGCCATTCAATCTGAAAGATTGGGGAGGGGATAAGCTCAAAGAAGACCCGAGATGGGATTACGGCACTCCGCCAGAAGGCAACGCCAACTTTGCATGGATGCAACATATGATTCATCATCTGCAGCCGGCTGGAGGGCGTATTGGTCTAGTGCTTGCCAATGGCGCTTTATCAAGTCAAACGAGCGGTGAAGGCGATATTCGAGCCAACATTGTCGCAAAAGATTTGGTCGAAGGCATCATTGCCATGCCCGATAAGCTTTTCTATAGCACGGGTATTCCTGTGAGTCTGTGGATAATCACAAACAAGAAGGCCCAGCCGGGCAAGACCTTGTTTATTGATGCGAGGGACATGGGAACCATGGTTTCTCGTAAACTGCGTGAGTTCACCGATGAAGACATCGCCAAGGTATCGGGAGCGTTCGACGCATTCCGTGCTGGAACACTGGAAGAGGAGAAGGGCTTTTCTGCCATCGCCACAACTGAGGACATTGCCAAGCAAGACTACATTCTCACGCCAGGCCGCTATGTAGGCATTGCCGAACCGGAAGATGACGGTGAACCATTCGAAGAGAAAATGAAGCGGCTAACTGGTGAGATTTCCAAGTGCTTTGAGGAATCCAGCCGCTTGCAAGAGCAAATCAAGAAGAATCTGGAGGCAATTGGGTATGGGATGTAAAGTCGTACTTGGCGATATTTGCAGCTTTAGTCGTGGAGCGAGCATTCCCCGTGCCCGTATGCACGACACCGGAGATTACCTCTATATCCATTATGGTGACCTTTATAAAGGGTTTGACCTGCGCATTGATGTTGAAAGTCCATCAAAACCTATTCCGTTTATTCTCCGCGGTGAAAAGGTTAAAGAAAGTCAGTGCCTTAAAGATCAGGACATCGTGTATGTGCTTACTTCGGAAACTGTTGATGATTTGGGACATGCTTATCTTTTCAACAATCCACAAAATAAGCTTGCTGTTTCGGGTACTGAGACGACTATTGTCCGTGTTAAACGCAGAGATCTTGTTATACCTGCCTATCTCAACTACCTTATGAGTTCTCCTTGTTTTATCGGTGAGCTTCGTCGGTATGTAAGAGGTATGAAAGTATTTCGTGTCCATCCTGCTGATGTGTCTCGAATTGAAATTGAACTTCCTCACATCGAGACACAGCGAAAAGTGGTTTCAATACTTGATTCGATTTATACGAAGCAAAGAATCAATACTCAGCTAAATGGCTATTTATTAGAACTTGCGACTACTCGCTTTGAGCAAGCTTTATTCAAAAGCAACCGAGTCGTTAGACTTGGAGATATAGTCAAATTGGAAGATTCAAAACGAGTTCCACTAAATAGTCGAGATCGAGATGCACGAAAAGGACCTTATCCTTACTATGGTGCGACCTCGATTATGGATTATGTTGATGATTATCTATTTGATGGCATTCGAGTACTCCTAGGCGAAGATGGATCAGTTATCGATGAAAGTGGAAGGCCCATTCTTCAATATGTCTGGGGAAAATACTGGGTAAATAATCATGCGCATATCCTTGCAGCAGCGAGCGACTATTCGCTTGAAGCTATTTACATAGCATTGCAACGCACGCCAATCAGTCATATTGTTACTGGTGCAGTTCAAAGGAAGATTAGTCAGCGCAACCTAAATAAGCTCAAGTTAGAAATGCCTGATGCTAAGTCCCTTGAATATCTTCAAGACATTTTTGCAGCTTATCGATGTAATTGCGAAGAAAATCGTGGGCTTGTTTCTCTCCGCGATGCCCTTCTTCCCAAGCTCATGTCAGGAGAGATTGATGTTTCCAAGATTGATGTCGCTCAGCTAAATAGCCATTTAGCCGAGTATTCCACCGTTTTAGGCAAACTGTTTCCGTTATCAACCTTGAAGGGAACAGTTATGGAGAATGCTATCCAACTCATTCTTGCCCAAATGCAGTCAGTCCTGAACTCGCCTCAGCTGAAACGCCTGAAAACCGTTCTTACAGAGATATTGCCCGGCGGCAAAACAATCAAAGACGATTCGGAATTGTTGCCGCTTTTTCTCACCGCGAAAGAGGTTGAAGGATGTTCGTCCAAAACCATTGAATATTACAGAAGCACGCTCAGCCTTATGACCGAAACCCTCGCCAAACCGTACACGCAGATCGAAAGCGACGACTTGCGCAAGTATCTCAACGATTACGAGGCATCCCGCGGTAGCAGCAAAGTTACCATAGACAACATCCGCCGCATCATGTCGAGCTTCTTCTCATGGCTCGAAGATGAAGACTACATAGTAAAAAGCCCGGTTCGCCGCATTCATCGTGTCAAGACCGTGCAGGTCGCCAAAGAGGTTCTGACCGATGAGGATCTTGAGACCCTGCGAAATGTCTGTGGCACGAAGCGGGACCTTGCAGTGATCGACCTGCTGGTTTCAACGGGCATGCGTATTGGTGAACTCGTCAAACTCAACATAGAGGATGTGAACCTTGCTGAACGTGAGTGCCTGGTTATGGGCAAGGGCAACAAGCAGCGACCCGTTTACTTTGATGCGAGAACGAAGCTGCATCTAGAGGAGTATCTGCACGCAAGAGCAGATCATGCCCCGGCGTTGTTCGTCGCCCTTGACTCAAGCGCACGCCGTGTGACCATCGGCAATCTTGAGCAACGGTTACGCAAACTTGGCAAATCTGCCGGTGTGTGTCACGTCCATCCGCATAAGTTCCGCCGCACGTTGGCAACCCATGCCATCGATAAGGGAATGCCCATAGAACAGGTGCAAAAGTTGCTGGGCCATGCCAAAATAGACACGACCATGCACTACGCGATGGTTAACCAAAACAACGTGAAAGCTTCGCATAGGAAGTATTTGGAATGAGACTCGGGGATATCTGCAGCAAAATCGGTAGTGGCGCGACACCTCGCGGAGGGAAAGAAGCTTACTCGGCATCCGGCATTCCCATCATTCGAAGTCAAAACGTTCTTGATTGGTCTTTTAGCTCCAATGGACTTGCTTACCTTAACGACGAGCAGGCAAGGACACTTTCGAATGTTGAAGTGCATCAAGGTGACATTCTTCTCAATATCACTGGTGATTCAGTCGCCCGTGCCTGTATTGTGCCAAGTGACGTTATACCTGCAAGAGTAAATCAACATGTTGCGATTCTTCGCCCCAAAGAAAAGGCAAATGCGACTTTCATCCTTGCTTGGCTGCAAACTAATAAAGACCTTCTCCTCAAGCTTGCCTCTTCAGGGGCTACACGAAATGCTTTAACTAAAAGGATGCTTGAAGGATTAGATATTAATCTACCCTCCATAGATATTCAGAACCATATTGCAGCACTCATTAGCCTTATCCAATCAAAAATAAACTTAAACATTAAGCTAAATGGCTATTTATTAGAACTTGCGACTACTCGCTTTGAGCAAGCTTTATTCAAAAGCAACCGAGTCGTTAGACTTGGAGATATAGTCAAATTGGAAGATTCAAAACGAGTTCCACTAAATAGTCGAGATCGAGATGCACGAAAAGGACCTTATCCTTACTATGGTGCGACCTCGATTATGGATTATGTTGATGATTATCTATTTGATGGCATTCGAGTACTCCTAGGCGAAGATGGATCAGTTATCGATGAAAGTGGAAGGCCCATTCTTCAATATGTCTGGGGAAAATACTGGGTAAATAATCATGCGCATATCCTTGCAGCAGCGAGCGACTATTCGCTTGAAGCTATTTACATAGCATTGCAACGCACGCCAATCAGTCATATTGTTACTGGTGCAGTTCAAAGGAAGATTAGTCAGCGCAACCTAAATAAGCTCAAGTTAGAAATGCCTGATGCTAAGTCCCTTGAATATCTTCAAGACATTTTTGCAGCTTATCGATGTAATTGCGAAGAAAATCGTGGGCTTGTTTCTCTCCGCGATGCCCTTCTTCCCAAGCTCATGTCAGGAGAGATTGATGTTTCCAAGATTGATGTCGCTCAGCTAAATAGCCATTTAGAGAAACGTAAAGCTGCAGCCTCGGTCCTTTCACTTATTTTCCCAATAGCCTTGCCGGGGTTGTGGTCTCCTATGCAATAAGTGCACGCCGTTATTTGTATTTGCCTTCGGCACTTAGCTACATTAATCACGATACATGTAACTAATGGAAAATTAAGTAATACTTATTTGAGAAGGTTGGCTCCAAGAAAAACTGTTTGCAATAGCTCTGACCCTGAAAGCATCACGCAGAAACTCTAAGTGCTCAACATCACCGATAGGAAAATCCGCAAACAACATGTGAAACAGCTTCAAGCGGCATATCGATAAACGTGTGGCATTGGAATAAGCAGAATTCGTGGCAACATTTCCCTGCGTATGTGGGGATAGTTCTTGCGATAACACAGGGAGCTCGAAGTCGTCATGGTGTTCCCCTCGTGCGCGGAAATGATCCATCGGAGGGGCAAATGTGCATAGACTAAGAAACATGGCGTGCGTACGTGGAATCGGGCCATATCAGCTTGGTCTCCGCCGCGACCGTGGCGTCCGTCTTGTTGCGCCAACGGCGCAGCGTCTCCGGCGCGACCCCCAGATCCTTGGCGACCTGTTCGATCGCCTTGGTCTCCGACGAATACGAGCCGCGCGATTCGGTCAACAGCCTGACGGCCTTCGCCTCGAACTCCGGCGTGTATCTCGTTCCTTTTGCCATGGTTCCATCATCTCCCATCGAGTTAGGGGAAATGCGGAACAAAAATCAGTTCATATCACCACACATCCCATCGCAGGAGAGATTATTCTTGAGGGATATCTCCTGCGAGTCCGAGGTTGGGGGAGAAAAGCTGCACGTCAGTATGCCTGCGTGGTTGGAGGGCATCATGGCACCCCGCCAGACAAAAGCAAAATTGACGAAGAGAAAAACAGGAAAACCAATGTTGGATTGGATTCTGAAGCATGGATAAGTGTTCAGGATAAGCTAATAGATTTTGTTGCAGATATGTCATGAAAACGCAGACGTTCGCGTGTTCCCCGCACATGCGGGGATGATCCCCAACGGTACGAAACGCATATCCGCGAGCTATGGGTGCTCGACATATCGGGACTGCATCAGATCCAACTGAAATAGAAAACCCGAAGATAACCCCCCGACTGATGTTCCAGTCTTGAAAGCTGGTCGCGTGGGATCTTCGAGCAATCCAATTCTACCACCACGGCACCGTGTTCCCCGCACATGCGGAGATGATCCCCACGACATGCAGGACTACCAGCCACTCGGCAGGTGTCCCTCGCGCATGCGGGGATGATCCCGCGCTCGAAAACAAGCTGCGCCAGCGTTTCAAGTGTTCCCCGCACATGCGGGGATGATTGTATTTGTCAATCTATCAGTCGCATCGCATGTACGTTAGCTACACTTATCCGCATAAGTGTAGCTAACGTTAAAATAAGCTACATTTATCTCGATAGGTGTTGCTTACGAGAGTTTTTGCGATGGATAATAATTTCAGCCATTTCGATATACATGAATCCGTAGGGGCCACAACGACTTGTGTTTCCGATTTACAAGCGTGGCTTTGCTTAAGAACGTGATTTTGTCCGGGGAACGATGTGCTTGACACATACTGGCACTACCAACGGAGGAGCACCATGAAATACGAGATTGCGATTTGCAAAAGTATGAAACGTAAGAAAGGACGCAGTCGCGCTTCGATATGTTTTTGATTGCGTAACGGCGCGACGGCATCGCTTTTGCGCATGTCGGGCGCTTCGTTGCCGCCACCGGCGTAAGATATCTGCGAATGTCAAACATAAGCGAGATATCTGAAGGAGAGAAGATGTCAACAAACGAAGCAGCATTGCCGCAGTCGACGGTCCGGGTTGCCCAGGCTGATCCGGATGGGATCCTTCTGGTGATCCACGCAGGCGCTGGCAATCGCGGCAAGAAGGACACGCCGGAACGTCGCGCCCAGGTGGAGCAGGATCTGAACAGGGCCCTTGAAGCCGGCTATGCGCTGCTGGAACAGGGCGCTCCGGCCGAGGATGCCGTCTGCGCGGCCATTCGTGTCATGGAGGATGCTCCCGAATTCAATGCTGGCCGTGGTGCCGCGTTGACGAGCGAAGGCATCGTGTCCATGGATTCCTGCCTGATGACCGGCGTTGACGGCGAAGTCGGCTCCGCATGCGGTCTGACCACGTCCAAGAACCCGATCAATGTGGCGCGCGCCATCAAGGAGAAGACCAAGCACGTCATGTTCGCCAAGCCGGGCGATAACCTGCTCAAGGAGTGGGGCATCGAACTGTGCGACAGCGAGTACTTCATCACCCCGGCCCGTCAGGAATCCCTGCGTGAGGCGCAGTCCAATGGCGACGAATGGGAGAAGCATGGCACCATCGGCGCCGTCGCACGTGACGCGTCCGGCAATATCGCAGCCGGCACCTCCACTGGCGGCATCACCAACCAGATGCCGGGCCGTGTTGGCGATTCGCCGCTGCCGGGTTGCGGCACTTACGCCAACAACGATTCCGTTGCGATCTCCTGCACCGGCATCGGTGAGGCGTTCGTCAAGGAAGTCGCCGCGCACCAGGTTTCCGACCGCGTGCTGTATGCCAAGGAAGATCCGGTTGAGGCTGCGAAGGCCGCGCTGGACGGTGTGGCCCGTCACCACGGCGACGGTGGCATGATCGTCGTCCCCGCCCATGGCGACGGTGCGATGGTGTTCAACAGCGAGATGATGAACTGCGGTTGGAAGTCCCCGAAGGGCAGCTACGTGCAGAGCTGACGCCATAGGTTTGACGCCGTAAGCAAATAAACGAAACGGCTGCAAAACGCCGAGTGGGGGTTCGAATCCATTAAGGATTCGAACCCCCACTCGTTTTTCGTTGCCGATTGGCAGCGAAACGTCACAACGAAGCCGTCACTTGGTGATGGTGTTGTAGGTAGGCAGGTTGGTGTAGTCGAACGACACGTTCTTCACGTTCGTCGCGGACGCGGCGGCGACGTTGTCGTTCCACAGCGGAATCACCGGAAGATCCTTGGCCAGCACTTCCTGCGCCTTGGTGAAGTCCTCGGTTCGCTTCTTCACGTCGGTCTGGGCGAGCGCGGCGTTCAGGAGCTTGTCGAATTCCGCGCTCTTGTAATCACCGTCGTTCGAACCATGGCCGTCGGCGGAGCTGGAGGCATATAGCGGATTGAGATAATCTTCAGCGGACGGGTAGTCCAGCATCCAGCCGGCACGGAACGCGGTTTTGATGGTGCGGTTGGTCACCTGGTTACGCACGTCGCTGAACGTGGCGTACGGTTCGCCGGCGGCGTCGATGTCGAGCACACGGCGTCGACCCATTCCTTATGGCCGCCATCGGCATTATAGGCGATTCGGAAGTTGCCGGACCATGGCTTGATGGCATTGGCTTTCTTCCACAGTTCCTTGGCCTTGGAAGCGTTGTACTTCAGGTTGTCGCCGTTCTTCTCCAGCTTCTTCACATATTCGGGGACGAGCGGTGAAGTGAAATCGGTGGCCGGGGTCTTCGTGTTGTTGTAAACCTTCTTGACGATCTGGTCGCGGTTGATGGCCATGGAGATGGCCTGACGACGCAATTGGCCTTCCTCGTCGTTGCCGAAGTGCTCAAGACGTTCCGGAATGACGAAGGACTGGAATGAGGATCCTGCCTGGCTGTAGGCGATCACGCTGGAATCCTGACGGAAGGTCTTCACCGCGGACTGTGGAATCTGATCCATCACGTCGAGGTTGCCGGACAGCACGTCGGAGTAAGCGGAATCCTCGTTCGTGTAGACGCGGTATTCGATGCCGTTGTTGGATACCTTGCGGCTGCCCTTGTAATCCTTGTTCGGCACGATGATGATGTTCTTGTCATGCGACCAGGACTTGAACTTGTACGGACCATTGCCGATCGGAGCCTGACCGAACTTCTTGATGTCCTTAAATGCCACGCTCGGCAGCGGGAACATGGATTGGTGCGCGAGCTTGGTCGGGAACACGGAATCAGGCTTGTTCAGCTCGACGACCAGCGTGTAGTCGTCCGGGGTGGAAAGACCGGAAAGTGTGGCCTTCGGATCGACGTTCGGATTCTGCAGCTCGTCATAGCCCTTGATGGTGGAGAAGCGGCTCGAGGTCTTCTGCGCGTTCTTCACGTTCGCCGCGAAGCTCCACGTGTCGGCGAAGGAATGGGCGGTTACTGCCTCGCCGTTGGTGAACTTCCAACCCTTCTTCAGTTTGATCGTGTACTTGGTGGCATCCTCGTTCGGTGTGATGCTTTCGGCCACTTCGAGATGTTGCTTGCCTTTCGCGTCGAAGCTCACCAGACCTTCGAACAGGTAGCGGATGACCTTGCCGCCGCCCATTTCGTTGGTGTCGCTCGGAATCAGACCGTTCTGCGGCTCGCTGTTGTTCACGGAAATCAGCGAGGTGTCGCTGGAATTGCTGGTGGCGGCGTTGTCATCGGATGACGAGCCGCACGCGGCGACCGACATCAGCATGGTTCCCGCCGCGGCCATGGCGACCAGGCGGTGGAGCATGTTTCTCTTCATTGTTTTCTCCTCTGATGTTGACATTCCGTCGCTTATGACGGCGGAAAGACAATAGACGTGATTATAGGAGTTTTGTTAACCGAGCTCACTGCTCTGTCTCAATGTGAGATGGAACGTTTCCATACAAAAGGGCTAAGAGGGTAATGCAGGGAGGGAAGAGGGGCGGGATGCCGCTGAGAACATCAGTCGAAGCGGACGCCCTCGGGCTTGCTGGGCAGCGAGTACAGGAATGCTTGGATGATCAGCGAGATGCCGGCCATGCCGAGGCTGACATAGAACAGCGTGAGCAGCATTCCCGGGAAGCTGTTCGGGTCATGAAAGTCGAGTTTCGGTGGCTCGTGGGGGATGACCATGATCATGCCGATTTCGATGATGACCAGGCCGAACGCAATGACGACCAGCATCGCAAGGGCCAGAATGGTGCCGACGTGCCCAAGCAGAAACCACCAGCCGGTGCGGTTGGCATCATGCAGCCTTCTGAAGGAGATGGCCATGATCGGCACCATGGTGGCCAGCATCCACAGTATTCCGGACACCGTTCCGGCAGCCGGAATAAGGAATATCAGCACGCTGACCGGAATGAAGAACAGCATGGCGAGCCAGAACTCGCGTCTGCTGGAACGCCCCCGAAACTCCATGTAGCCGATGAAAAAACGTTTGACGGCATCAATGAAACCGCAGTGGTAGTCGGGCGTCCATGTGCCGTTGCCGCTGTAGGGGAATCGCATATTCGTAAAGCCTTCTTCTCAATGAAACGCATACGCTGGATTCGCGTCGCGCGTCCACCGACGGTGGTGTGCGGCCATCGTAACATGCTGCTATTCGCCCATAGCGCAACCGTTGCAATCGCAATGATTCGGCGGCTTTTCCCGCAATATGGCGTGTGTGGCCGCCCATAGCGTCGGTCACACACGAAAGACGGAAAACTTTAAAGCAAACCGTCCGCCTGCAACGCGTCATGCATACGGTTGAGGCAATCCACCAGCAGCGGATACGGCATCGCCATGTTCACACGCGCGCAGCCGGCTCCCGCGCGGCCGCACGAACGGCCGTCGGTCAGCGCCACCTTCGCCTTCTCAAGGAAATACGCGGCCGGATCGTCAATGCCAAGCGGGCCGAAATCCAGCCATGCGATATACGTGCCGCGCGGGCGAATATAGCCAACGCCCGAGAACCGCGTGCTCATCTGCTCATCGAACAACCCAAGATTGCGTCGCACGTAGGAAAGCGCGTCCTGGAACCACGGATCGCCCTCGTTGTAGGCGGTGGTGGTGGCGATCGCACCGATCGTGGCGGTCTGATGCTCGCTCCACTCCGCACGTTCCGCCCACATCTCACGGTCCGCCGGATTCGTCAGCAGCACCTGCGCGCACTTCGTACCCGGAATATTGAACGACTTCGACGCGCTGGTAGCGGTCATAGACTGCTGAGCGGCCGCCTCGCTGATGGTCGGATACGGAATATGACGCCCCTCGAACACGAACGGCGCGTGAATCTCATCATTGAAAATACGCACGTCGTACCGTTCCGCCAGCTCGCACAGCCGCTGCTCCTCGGCCAACGTAAGCACCTTGCCGATCGGATTGTGCGGATTGCACAGCACGAACGCATGGCAGCCAGCCGCGAACGCGCGTTCGATGGCGTTGAAATCGAACAGCCATTCGCGTTCGCCGGTCGTTTCGTCGGTTCCCTGAAGCATTTCGATTTCGATCACGTCGACGTCGTACAGCTTCGGCACGCTCAGGAACGGCATGTACGCGGGCGTCGGCACGACCACGGCATTGCCGGCGCCGACCAGCTCGCGCAGGAAGATCTCGTACGCTTCCAACACGTCCGGCACCACGCGGATGATGTCCGGATCCACGTCCCAGCCGTAGTGGCTTTTCTGCCAGCCGGCGCACGCCTCGGCCACGCGGCGCTTCCACGGTTCGGGAATGTAACCGAGTTTGCAATGGTCGCAGGCGCTGTCGATGGCCTGCTGGATGCACGGCGCCAGGCCGTAGTCCATTTCCGCGATGAACGCGCCGATACAGCCGGGGTAGCGGGTCCACTTGTCGGAACCGACTTCGGCCAGATCTGCGGCGGTGGTGCGATCGATGGCATCGGCATCAAAGCCGGAAAAAATACGATTCTGCTTTTCCATGCGTTCCAGCATAGCCGCCGCCCCGGTTACGCGTGTTGCGATGCCGTAACGCACATATGACGGCTGCCATGTAATCGTCGTATGTGCGATTGCTGTCATGCGATCACTGTCATACGGTTGCCGTTAGGGCCGTTGGAAACGCATGACAGCGCTGCGGAAGAACGGATTTCAGCTTCCCAGGAACGCTGGAATCGCGGCCGCCGCCGCATAGCCGGCGCGGTACATGCGTTCCAGACCTTCGAACGACTTGCTCAGCGTGTTCAAGCCGTACATGCTTTCCGGTGCGAGGATGAGCACACGGCCATCCTTCTCGTATTCCTTGGCCAACGCCACCTCGTCGTTGTACGTCTGATAGCGGTTCATCAGCTTTTCCGCGGCCTCCGGGTGCGTGCGCTTCAGGATCGTGGCCGGGCCGATGTCCTTCTTCTGTTCGCGTACGGTGTCTTTCGGACGGGTGAGAATCACCACGATGCGGTCATAGCCGTCATCGATGGCCTTCTGCACCGGAATCGGATCAGCGATGCCCCCGTCGTAATACGGGACGCCGTCGATCACATACGGTTCGCACGCCACCGGCACCGCCGATGACGCCTTCATGATGTCGTAATTGTCGTAGCCGACGTCCGACTTGTCGAAATACTTCGTGGAACCATCGTCCGCATTGCAGGCCACCACGGTGAATTCGGTCGGATTCGCCGCAAACGCCTCGTAATCCACCGGATTCTCGCCATCGTGGTTGCTCAGCGTGCTGTACACATAATCGAGGTTCGCGTAATTGTGGTTCTTCACATAGCTGTCGAAGCTCGCGTATTCCTTACGGAACGCGTACTGCGTGTAGAACGTGTGGTTTCGCCCGTGCTGTCCGGAAATGTAGGAAACCATATTGGCGCTGCCGGCGGAAACACCATAGCAATGGTCGACATGTATGCCGTCCTCCAGCATGCGGTCCATCACACCCGCGCCGTAAATCGCGCGGAAACCGCCGCCGACGTCGATCATCGCTGTCCTGTTGGCCATATGCGCCCGTCCTTTCGCAAGTCCGTCCCTTTTGCCGGGTTTCATTCGACTTTACGCGGTCTGTCGGGACATTCGCGCTCAGCGATCAAGCAGCGACTGCGCCAACTGCGCGATTCGTGCGGAAGTGTCGGAATTGGCCAGATCGATGCTGCCTTCCGCGTCTTCCGGAGCGAGCTTGCCCAACGATTCGAGCACCATGCCAAGATGACGCACGGTGCCTTCGTTGCCGTCGATGATCGCCGCCGTATCGGGCAGCAGTTCGCGGAAATAATCGCGGTAGAACACGAAATGCGTGCAGCCGAGCACAACGGAGTCGATCGTGGACAGATCGTATTGGTCGAAATACTGGTGCAGCGTGCGCATCACCACATCATGGTCGTCAAGCTGCCCATGCTCCACGATCTTCACCAGACCGGGGCAGGGCTCCGGAAAAATCGTATGGTCGGCCTTGAAACGGTCCATCAGCACGGCGAACTTGCGTTCACGCAACGTCAGGGGAGTGGCGGCCACGATGACGCGCTGACGCTTGCCGTGACCACGGTCGCAAGCCACCTTCAATGCCGGCTCCATGCCGATGATCGGAATGTCGTATGTGTCGCGCAGTTCGTTGGCTGCGGCGGAAGTGGCGGTATTGCAGGCGATCACGACCGCTTTCACGCCTTGTTCCACGAATCGTTTCACAATGACGTCGGACAGTTCGCGCACCTGTTCGGGCGATTTCGTGCCGTACGGAGCGTTCGCGGAGTCGCCGAAATACAGCACATGCTCGTTCGGCATGTCGCGTCGAATCTCACGCGCCACGGAAATACCCCCCAAACCGGAATCGAAAACGCCGATAGGTGCCGTTGAAGCCATACGTCCTCCTTTGCCATCGCGCGCATGCCCGCAGGCGCATACGCCAAACGCTTTCAATAGCCTACCGCGTGTAGAGTGAACTGGTATGAGCATTCCAAGCATTGTTTACAAAGCGCACGCCACCGGCAACGATTTCGTGGTGTATCTCGACGAAGACGGTACGCACGAGCCGACCGCCGATGAAGTGCGATTCCTGTGCGACCGCCATTTCGGCATCGGCGGCGACGGCCTGATCCGTCTGGCGCATCCGCAGGCGGTGTCCGATGTGAACGAAAGGCAGATCGCCGATTGCGCGGCGGGCGATGCGGACTGGTTCATGGACTACCGCAACGCTGACGGCTCGCTGGCCGAGATGTGCGGCAACGGCACGCGTGCGATCACGCTGTTCGCGCAGCGGCAGGGCATCGCCGACCAGCCGGGCGGCAAGCCGTTCCATCTCGGCACCCGCGCCGGCGTGAAGATCCTGACTTCGCTCGGCGATGTGCCGGGCCTCGGCAAGGACGTGTTCCAGGTGGAGATGGGCGCATGGAAGCGTGGCGACGTCGACGGTTACGAAGTGACCATTCCGGGCACGTCCGGTTCCGCACGTGGCACGTTCGTGGACATGGGCAATCCGCACGTCGTGGCCGTTCTTGAGGACGCATTCGACAGCTTGCCGAACGTTGAAGACCTTGATCTGGTCACCAAGCCGGTCGTCGCGCCCGAGATTCCGTCGGACCAGAACGTGGAGTTCGTGCGCATCGACGAGCAAAGCGAAGGCGACGATGCGGGCGAGTCCACCATGCGCGTCAACGAACGCGGTTGTGGCGAAACCTTGTCGTGCGGCACGGGCCTATGTGCCACCGCCATCACGTTGCGCGCCAAAACCGGCATCGACCATTGGACCATCACCGTACGTGGCGGCACCTTGCGCGTCGACGTGACCGACGAAGACGTGAAGCTTACCGGCAGCGCCACCATCGTGGGTAAGATCGAACTGCTGTAACCGCTGCGGCAGCAAACGGAAAACGAGTAGACAAAAGGCCGGCCACGCAGGGTCGGCCTTCATCGTAAAAGGTTCTGTGCAAACCGTATCAGGCGAACAACATCGGGCCATCCTTGACGAGAATGACCACGATCAACGCCACAATCCACACCACATCGACCATCAGATCGAAATTCAGCCGGTAATACTTGCGCAATCCAGCATGACCGGACGGCATATCCTGCACGGCCACCGTGGCATGCGACAACGCCATGAACTGCACGGTGGTGGAGAACATCAGCACCAGGCACCACGGACACATCGCGTTGATGACGAACAGCGACTGCGTGGTCAGCCAATACGAATACGCCAACGCGGCAAGGCCTCCAAGCCATGTGCACAGCGCGAACCAACGCGGCACGGCCACCTTGGACAATCCGATCACCGCGATCGTCACGAACACCGATTCGGCGGCAATGCCGAAGAACGCGTTCGGGAAGCTCAATCCGGCGAACTTCACGATTTCCGCCTGCCAGGATTCGGCCACCGTGGAACAGGACAGCACGGCGTTCACATCGCAGTTGAGCTTCTGCCCGGGATTGCGTGCCATTTTCAGCGTGTCCGCCGACAGAATGAACGATACGAGCAATGCCACCGCCGAAGCGAGCAGCATGATCAGATACGTCCACGTTGCGCCGTGACGCCACCCGCGCGGCTTCGCGTAGTCGTCGTCCATGGCGACGGCTGTGCCGACGCTCGTTTCGTCATCGGCTGCGTCCACAGCGGCCTGGCTTTCAAAATCGCTCATCGTCAATCCTTGGAAAATCAAAATACAAACGTTGTCATGTCTCAGTCTACGCGAAAAACCGCGGATTCGAGCTTACGATAGTCATATGAGTCACGTGAGTTACGCGGAACCACCCGCACAAGGTTGGGATATTCATTGCCATACCGTATTTTCCGACGGTACGGAGACGCCGCGCACGCTGGTGGAGCAGGCAAGGAAGCTTGGCTTGCATGGTGTGGCGATTGCCGACCATGACACCACCGCCGGCTGGGGCGAGGCGACGGAAGCCTCGGAGGAAATCGGTTTGCCGTTACTGCTGGGCACGGAAATCACCGCCGTCGACGAAGATGTGTCCGTGCACATGCTCGCCTTCCAATACGATCCGTCCAACGAGCATATTTCCAGCATGTTCGCCAACACGCGTGCGGCGCGATTGCGGCGTACGAAACGCATGGTTGAGCGGCTGTCGCAGGATTTTCCGATTACGTGGGACGATGTGCTCGCCCAAGTGAAGGAAGGGGAGCGCACCACAATCGGCCGTCCGCACATCGCCGACGCGCTGGTCGCGGCGGGCGTGTACGAGACGCGTTCCGACGCGTTCGCCGACGCGGTGAGCGCCAAATCCAAGTATTACATTCCCACGCCGTCGCCGTCGACGCACGAGGTCATCGCCGCCGTCAAGGGGGCGGGCGGTGTGGTGGTCGCCGCGCATACGGGCGATCCGCAACGCAACCGCCGGCTGCTGTCCGACGAGCAGCTTGACGCGATGATCGCCGACGGCTTGGACGGCTTGGAAGTATGGCATCGCGGCAATCCTCCGGAACAGCGCGAACGATTGCTGACGATTGCCGCACGGCACGATCTGCTGGTGACCGGCGGCTCGGACTGGCATGGCAAAGGCAAGCCGAACGGTCTGGGCGAGAACCTTACCGACGACGACACCGTACGCGAAATCTTGTGCCGGGGTGTGGATTTGATCGGTCGCGTCGGCAGCTCACATGCCGCATGAAATCCGGATATGGAATTTCCAAGCGTGAACCGGATCCATGAATCGAATATGAAAAAGGCGCCGAACCTGATATGGTCCGACGTCTTTTTCATATGGAACGTGTCCAACGCGTTTGTTGGTGGCGATCAGAGATTGCCGAAGCCGACGGCGTGCTTGGTTTCGGAACCGATGATGGCATAGCCGAGAGAACCGGCCGGCACCACGATGCGACGGCCCTTGTCGTCGGTCAGGTTGATGGTCTTGCCATTCTCCACGGCCTCGGCGATGACGTTGTTCACTTCGTCAGCGCTCTGCTCGGTGCTGAAGGTGACGGTGCGCGCCACGTTCTGAATGCCCAGTTCGATATCCATGATGCTCCTTGTAAGGGTGTTCGTGTGCAAATTCGTTTGCAATGTATGCGCTTATTCTACGCGCGGTTTCTCATCGGTGGCGTCCTCGGCCTGCAGCCGGTCGACCTCCGCTTTGGCCTTCTGCATAGTGGCCTCATCGCGTTCGAGCAGCGGAATGAGCATGGTCGCCGCTTCGCTATGGGCTTGAGGAATTTCCTCCTCGTTCGTGTCATCGCTGCCATCGGCGGTCTGCAACGTGCTGATCACAATGGTTGAACTGGACGGCAACGACTCGTGACGCTCCCTCGCGGACTGCTCCGGAACGAACGTGCTGACGGGGGATTCCTCACGTTCGCTCGTATCGTCCGAATCGGCATTGCCGGAAACCATGCCGGCAGAGGCGATATGTTCGGCGGCGGTCACATCGAACGCTTCCGTGGCGTCATCGACGATCTGCTTCGTCTTACGGACGGGCTGGGAGCCGGTGACGTCATCATCCATATCGGTCGCGTCGATATGACGTTCGCCGGTCGCGTCGGCATCGTTATTCTGCTGCGCCGCCGCCTGCCTGCGACGTTCCGATTCGTCCAGCAACGTGCCCACGGTGATGGTGCTCGGCGGACGGTTGCCGGCCTTCTGCTCGTCCTGACGCGTCTCGCTCGGCCTGTGGTTCTTCGCGGTGAGCATACCCAACTGGTGAGCCAAACGCTCCACCTGCGCCTTGAACTGCATGATCTTGACGCTATCGGCCTGATTCAACGCGCTGATGAAATCGCCCACCTGTTCCATCTGCAGCCACAGGTTGGCGCGCAGCATGATCAGATCATCCAGACGATTGCCCAGCATGCGTCCATACGCGCTGAGCAACGCATTACGGTGGTTTTCGTCAAGTTTGGAGAAAATCCACGCCAAATCACGTGCCGGATCATTGACCTGCATATCCTGCCAGTTCGTGATGGCGGTGATCGACGAGCCCGAGAACAGCACATCGCCGTCGGACAGGCCACCATGCACCGGACAAGTGGCGAACGACCACAGGCCGTCCGTTTCAAGAACGTCGGACCAGCTCGTCGTGATCTCCTGCGGCACATGGCCAGCCTGACGCAAACGCTTGATCCATGCGGTCAGCTGCGCGCGAATCTGCCCCGTGGAGAACACCGGATAGCCGGCCTCCTGCAGAAAATCCGGACGGAGACGGTGTATCGCGCCCAACGCGGTGCCCACGCTGGCACAGTCGTCCAACGTCAGCAGCGTCAGCGGACGCGCCTGACCATCATGATGCGTGGCGATCATCACGGAAACGTCTCCTGTGACGGACCTCTCCTGTTCGCCGTTGGAGAACGCCAGAACGCGATCGACGTCGAATCCCAATCCGCCCAACTCGCGGTTGCCCATCAACGTCTGCGCGGCACGCACGCGACCAGCGAGACGCTTGCGTCCCTTCGGCGTGTTCGAAGCGAACGTGTCATACAACTTGCCCGCGGCGTCCTGCACCACGGCATGATCAATGCCATACCCCTTGTCGGTGGCGTTGACCTGCTCGCTGTCACGCGTGCCAGCGATGGTGGCGTTCGGCATCGCCGCGCTCGCCAAGGCGGCCATCATAAATCTGCTTCGTTCGGTCACAATTCCAACCTTAATACACACTGAAGGCTAATAAGGGCGCGACTTGCCACGAATTCACGGTTAATCGCGCCGATGGCGTCCGTATCGTCACGCAATCTGCCACAATGGAGCATATGGATGCAACAGCGGAAGCGATTCTCAACGGACTGGACGATGCGCAGCGCATGGCGGCGACCGCCGTGCGCGGTCCCGTCCGTATCATCGCCGGCGCAGGTGCCGGCAAAACGCGGACCGTCACCCGAAGAATCGCCTACGCATGCGCCATCAAGGCATGGGATCCGCACGCCACGCTCGCCGTGACCTTCTCCGTCAAAGCGGCCGCGGAAATGCGCAACAGACTATCCCAACTCGACGTCGCATCCGACGTCAAAGCCGCCACCTTCCACTCCGCGGCACTACACCAACTCCGTCGGATCTGGCCAGACGTATGCGAAGGGCCCATGCCGTTCATCTCACGCAATCCGCGCGAAATCGTGGAACATTCCCTACGCCGAGTCACCACCCAGCAGGTGGACGACGACACCGTGCGCAACCTGCAAGCCGAAATCAACTGGTGCAAAATCTCGCTCATCGCGCCGGAAGACTATGAACGCGTCTGCGCGGCCATCCACCACCAGCCGCCGGCAGGACTGGAACCAAGCCAATTCGTGGATGTCTACAAAGCCTACGAAACCGAAAAAACCAATCGCAACGAAATCGACTTCGACGACATCCTGCTCATCACCTGCCACCTCATCGAAAGCGACGAAGACGTGGCGGCCAGCATCCGCTCCGGCATCACATGGCTCACCGTCGACGAATACCAAGACGTCTCGCCCCTGCAGCATCGGCTGCTCACCCGATGGCTCGGTGACAACCGCAACATCTGCGTGGTAGGCGACCCGGCACAGACCATCTACTCGTTCGCCGGAGCCAGCAGCTACAACCTGCTCAACTTCGCCTCCGAATTCGGCCCCCTCACCGCCGACGTCAGACTCAACAACGACTACCGTTCCACACCGCAGATCGTCAACTACGCCAACCGCGTGCTCGAAGCCTCACCGCAACGCGCCGACTATCTCAAACTCAACTCCAAGCGAGACCAAGGCCGCCGAGTCGCGCAAACCGTCTACAACAGCGATCTCGAAGAAGCCCGGGGCGTGGCTGCACGCATCCGCAGACTCGTGGACGAGGGAGCA
>OIDN01000105.1_pt1 | contig 26028 bp, 20 predicted proteins | sample 1581581 | NCBI WGS metagenome assembly OIDN01 (sample SAMEA3882535, study PRJEB24775) | human gut metagenome | biome: human-associated habitat; feature: intestine environment; material: feces | place: Netherlands | collected 2009/2010
CTCAGGACAGTTGAACTTTACAAAGTAGTCGTTGTCCGGATGCTTGTTGTCAAATGTCTGGAGCATCTCAGGTGCATAGTCCATGCTGTACTTTACGTCTTTATTTCCAAGGAGGGTCACACCCTCCATCTCTTCTTTACTTCTTCCCATTATGGTCTCCTATATTACTTTTATGATTCATGCTTATTCTGCTATATGATCACGCTGTATTACTGCTCCTGCAGTGCTTCTGTCACAGACTTGATGAGCAGCTTAACAGCCTCGTCACAGTGCTCCTTCTTAACGATAAGTGGAGGTGCGATCCTTATGATGCTGTCTCTTACCGCTGTTATGAGGAGCTTGTTCTCAAACGCTCTGTGCTTTACTTCAAATGCGATAGGCTTGTTGAACTCAACGCCTATAAGAAGACCACGTCCTCTGATCTCCTTGACACAAGGAAGTGCCTTGAGTTCCTCCATGAAGTATGCTCCTACTTCCTTTGCATTCTCGTAGAGCTTGTTATCCAGTATCTCATCTATCTCTGCAAGCGCCGCTGCACAGCACACAGGGTTGGCTGCGTATGTTGAACCGTGGGCACCAGGTGTAAATGCTGCTGCTATCTTGGTGCTTGTACACATCGCGCCTATAGGCATACCGCCCCCGATGGCCTTTGCCATGGATACCATGTCAGGCTTTACGCCATATGTCATATATGCCATGATGTCTCCGGTTCTTCCCCATCCGGTCTGAACCTCGTCGAACATGAGGAGCATGTTCTTCTCATCACAGAACTCACGAAGTCCTTTAAGGAACTCAGGGTCTGCAGGGTATACACCACCCTCGCCCTGTACAGGCTCTACCATGATTCCTATGGTGTTCTCATCGCATTTGCTCTTGAAGTCCTCAAGGTTGTTATACTCTGCATATGTGAATCCCGGAAGGAGTGGTGCAAATCCCTTGTGGCAGGCCGAATCAGGCTGGCCTGTTGCCGACAGTGCACCGTATGTTCTTCCGTGGAAGCTGTTCTTCGCTGTCACGATCTTATATCTGTCCGGTCCGTAATTGTCCACGCCGTACTTTCTAGCCATCTTGATCATGGCTTCATTTGCCTCTGTTCCTGAGTTCTGGAACACGATCTTCTCCATGCCTATGGTGTCACACACCTTCTTTGCAAGGAGGATCATTGGAAGTGTATATGCATAGTTTGATGCATGTATTACATTTGCCGCCTGGTCAGCTATGGCCTTTGCAACCTTCTTGTTGGCATTTCCCGCGCTGCTTACCGCTATTCCTGCGAAGAAGTCGAGGTATCTGTCGCCGTTCTCAGCGTACACATACATGCCATCGCCCTTCTCCTCTATGAATTCCCATCTTCTGGACTGCTCTGCCAGATATGTATCTACTATCTCTAAAAGTTCTTCTCTTGTATAACCTGATTCACTAACCTTCATCTTTCTCTCCTTTTGTATACTCTCCGGTATATCTGCAAATATCCGCCCATATTATAACAGGCATTCCGCATACATTATATACACAAAGCCCGCCACTGGCAAGCGTTCATGAAATATAACAGATAAATGCTTTAACCACCGTTAAAAAGGACTGTACCATGAGGTATACCTCAAAGCACAGCCCTTTTATATTTATGCATTTCTCTGTATTATCTTGCAAACTGGGAATTGTACAGATTCGTGTAGAAGCCGCCCTTTGCAAGCAGTGTCTCGTGATTTCCCTGTTCGATGATGTGCCCGTCCTTCATGACTAGGATGACATCTGACTCCTTGATGGTTGACAGTCTGTGTGCAACCACGAAGCTTGTTCTGCCCTTCATCATCTTGGCAAATGCCCTCTGTATCCTTATCTCAGTTCTTGTATCTATGGATGATGTTGCCTCATCCAGTATGAGCATAGGTGGAAGATCAAGCATAACCCTTGTGATACATAGGAGCTGCTTCTGTCCCTGTGACAGATTGCCTCCATCCTCTGTTATATATGTGTTATAGCCATCAGGAAGTCTCTTGATAAAGCTGTGTGCATGTGACTGCTTTGCAGCCTCGACGATCTCCTCATCCGTTGCGTCCGGTCTTCCGTATGCTATATTGTCCCTTATCGTGCCACTCTTAAGCCAGGTCTCCTGGAGCACCATTCCGTAGTTGCCGCGGAGGCTCTTTCTTGTGACCTCTCGTATGTCATATCCATCCACGGATATGCTTCCCGCATCCACATCATAGAATCTCATGAGCAGGTTGATGACTGTACTCTTACCACAGCCTGTAGGTCCTACTATGGCTATCCTCTGTCCATCCTTCACATTCAGGTTGAGGTTCTTGATGAGCTCCACATCTTTGTTGTATGAGAAGTCAACATTCTTAAGGTCCACCTCACCGTGAACGTCTGTGAGCTCGTGTGCGCCAGCAGGCTCTGCAGCCTCTGGGTCCTCGTCTATAAGCTCAAACACTCTGGCAGCGGATGCCAGCGCGTTCTGAAGCTCTGTGACAACGCCTGATATCTCATTGAACGGCTTTGTATACTGATTTGCATAGCTCAGGAAACTTGTGAGCTGTCCAACTGATATAAAGCCCTTTATAGCTGTTATGGCACCTATGATTCCAACGCCTGTGTACACAAGGCTGTTGACAAATCTTGTACTAGGATTTGTTATCGATGAGAAGAATGTAGCCTGAAGTCCTGCCACATTAAGTCTTCCATTGACCTCCTGGAATCTGTCGCAGGTCTCATCCTCCATGGAGAATGCTGTGACTACCTTCTGGTTCTCAACCATCTCATTTACAAGGGATGTGAGCTCACCCTTGATCTCAGCCTGCTTCCTGAACATACTGTATGTTCTCTTTGCTATGAATGACGCAACAAAGAGTGATACCGGAGTGATACATACGACCACAATGGCTATGATCCAGTTGATCGACAGCATGAAGCACAGTGTTCCTACTATAGTCATAACTCCTGTAAATAGCTGTGTAAATCCCATCAGAAGTCCGTCTGAGAACTGGTCTACGTCAGCTATGATCCTGCTGACTATGTCTCCGTGTGTATGTGAATCCACATATGAGAGCGGCAGGCTGCCAAGCTTCTCATATGCCTTTGTTCTTACATCATTAACCACCCTGTATGTGATTATGTTGTTGAGGACGTTCATGATCCACTGTGCAACAGCCGTTATAACGACCACAATCACAAGCTTTGCCAACATTCCTTTAAGTCCTGTAAAATCTACTTTTCCCGGTCCAACGACCCTGTCAACTGCATGTCCCATGATGATAGGTGCATACAGTGTGAGCACGACCGATATGGCTGCACATATGAGAGACAGAACCACGAGGAACCTGTATCTCTTGATATACTTCAGTATTCTGAGTATCGTCTTTTTATTTACTGATTTATTCCCTTTATCTTTACTCATGAGACAGTTCCTCCTCCGAAAGCTGTGACTGACATATCTCCCTGTATATCTCACAGTTAGAAAGCAGCTGCCGATGGGTTCCTATCCCGGCTATCTGACCATCATCCATGACGATGATCTTATCCGAATTCATGATGGTCGACGCTCTCTGTGACACAAGGAATACAGTCATGCCCTTTGTCTTCTCCCTGATCGCTTTTCTGAGAGCCGCATCAGTTGCAAAATCTAGCGCCGATGCGCTGTCATCCAGTATCAGTATCTCAGGCTTTCTGACGACCGCTCTGGCTATGGTAAGCCTCTGCTTCTGTCCACCCGACAGGTTCTTGCCCCCCTGGGTGATCTTGAAGTATATTCCATTCTCCTTGCCGTCTACAAACTCCTTGGCCTGGGCTATCTCAAGCGCCTCGTCTATCTCTGCTTCAGTCGCATCCTGCTTGCCCCACCTGATATTGTCTGCTATTGTTCCGGCAAACAATACAGCCTTCTGCGGTACCACTCCGACCTTATGCCTGAGCTCGTCCAGGGTGTAGTCCTTTACGTCAACTCCGTCTATGCACACGCTTCCCTGGCTGGCATCGTAAAATCTTGGGATCATGTTTACAAGAGAACTCTTTCCTGAACCCGTACCGCCTATGATTCCCACAGTCTCGCCCGGTGCCACGTCAAATGTTATATCTGACAGGGAATCTGCTCCGGCCCCAGCATATCTGAGATTTGCATCCCTGAAGCTTACCTTTACAGCATTTGCCGGTGATCCTGCTGCCTTGCCTGATCCATCCGTTATGGATGGCTGCTGATCCATGACCGCATTTATTCTCTTTGCGCAGGCAACAGCCTTGGTGATCGTCACGATAAGGTTTGCGAGCTTGATGAGCTCGACGAGTATCTGTGACATATAGTTGACAAGTGCGACGACCTTTCCCTGTGTGATGATTCCCGCATCTGTCTGTCCCGCTGCGATCCAGATTATAGCTGCGGTTGAGAGATTAATTATCACATAAGTGACAGGATTCATGAACGCTGATATACGTCCTGCAAGGAGCTGGAACTTCATCAGGTCATCCGTGGACTTGTCAAACTCCTCAAATTCCTTGTCCTGTCTGTTAAAGGCTCTGATAACTCTCGCGCCCTCAAGTCCCTCACGGGTGAGCAGTGTGACTCTGTCCAGTCTGTTCTGCACCTTCTTGAACAGAGGTATGCTGAGTGCCATAACACCGAACACAACAATTGAAAGTGCCGGTATGGTCACCACAAATGTCATGGCCGACTTCACGTCGATGGTGAATGACATGATCATGGCACCGAACACTATGAACGGCGAACGGAGGAACAGTCTGAGCACCATGTTGACTCCTGTCTGTACCTGGTTCGTGTCACTGGTCATTCTCGTGAGCAGTGTGGATGTTCCTATGCTGTCGATCTCTGTGTATGAAAGTGATGTAATATGCCTGAACAGATCATTTCGAAGTGCTGTTCCAAATCCTGTAGCAGCCTTTGCCGAAAAATACTGGGCGGTGATAGAACACACCAGACCGATAATTCCCAAAAGTATCATGACGAGACACATCTTCACAACGTAGCTTATGTCACGCCCTGCTATACCGACATCGATTACATTTGCCATGACGATCGGGATAAGCAATTCAAATGTTGCCTCCAACATCTTAAAAAGCGGGGCAAGTATGGACTCTTTCTTATAGCCCTTAAGATATCTAAGTATTCCCTTCATCTCTTCTCCTAACAATACTCATTCCGTATATAACAGACACAGATACCATCCATGTCGTCATTACTCAAATAGAACTTCCACACCATATATAAGGTGCGGAAGTTCTATTTCAAGCTATGCTGCAATGGCGCTGATTATCTGAGTAATTGTCTGTTACCAATGTTATCATATCCCTTGCAATTATATATCAGTCCTCATCGTCCTCTTCCGGAAGATTTGCATTGTGATATACTGCCTGAACGTCATCGTCCTCCTCAAGCATATCTATAATCCTTGTGAACTTCTTGACAACCTCAGGATCGTCTATATCAACATAGTTCTGAGGTATCATTGTGAGCTCAGCCTCAGCCATCTTTATGCCTTCCTTCTCAAGGCTCTCTCTTACCTGCGAGAAATCTTCAGGTGCTGTGATGATCTCGTAGCTGTCATCCTCGTCTGAGAAATCCTCAGCTCCTGCATCCAGTGCAAGCATCATCAGATCATCTGCTTCCATTTCACATTCTTACTTATCGATGATGATCTGTGAAGCAGTTACGCACATTGGCTGCTGTTCTGTTCTTATTGTCCGTAAGAGTGTCTACTATGATGGCGGTACCGTTAGGACCGTAGCCTTCATATGTATTCACTACATAGTTTACTGAGTTTGCATCTCCTGCCGCTCTCTCGATACCACGCTTGATAGTATCGTTAGGCATGTTGTTTGCCTTTGCCTTGGCAATTACATCACGAAGCTTACTGTTGTTCTCAGGATTTGCTCCGCCTTCCTTTACTGCTACCACGATCTCCTTACCAATGATTGTGAAGATCTTACCCTTTGCTGCATCGTTCTTTTCCTTCTTGTGCTTGATGTTCGCAAATTTTGAATGTCCTGACATCGTTAATTCTCCTCTTTCTCTTGATTACTAGTTACGTATATTAACACTATTGCGGTGTTTTTTCAACCTTTGTGATCTTTACCTCATCGATCATGTTGTTATTTACCGACAGGGAAGTGAATCTGTAGTTCTGATACACTATCTCTATCTCCTCATCCGCATATGGAAGTCTCCCCAGCTCATACAGCAGAAATCCGTTCAGCGTCTGGAAGTCCTCGTCCGGGAATTCTATCCCCAGAACGTCACTCAGCTCATCCAGTTCAGCCTTACCACTGACTATGTACATATCGCCACGCTTCTTGATATCCTCGCTGGCGTCATCGTACTCGTCAAGTATGTTGCCGACTATCTCTTCCAGAATATCCTCCATGGTCACGATTCCCTCTGTCTGACCATACTCATCCACAACTATGACCATATGTATCTTTGCTGTCTGCATCCTGCGGAACAATTTTGCTATGTTGTACGTAGGATGTACAAATGTAGCCTCAACCATGATCTCAGCCAGTGATTTCGTCTTATCGCGCAGATATTCCTTCACAAAATCCTTGAAATAGATTATTCCAACTATGTTGTCAAGATCACCGTCATACACCGGATATCTTGAATAGTTATTCTCTATCATTATCTCCATGACTTCGTCCAGATCAGAGTTCTTGTCTATAGCCATGACGTTCAATCTGGCCGTCATCACATCTCTGCTCTCCTTGTCAGTGAACTCAAATATGTTTGTAATAAACTGGGCCTCAGAGTCCTCTATAAGTCCCTGCTCATTTCCCTCGTTCACCATGGATATGATCTCTTCTTCTACCTTTTCCTCTTCTGATTTTTTGTTAAAAATCTTCATATAATAGTCTGTATCACCTCATATATTATTTTATGCCAGTTCAAGACTTATCTTCAGAGCTTCATCAACGCGCCTCAGCACATCAGCGTCAACGTGACACACCTTTTCTTTCAGGCGCTGTTTGTCTATAGTCCTGAGCTGTTCCAACAATATGACGGAATCCTTCGCTATATCACAGCTTGAAGAATCAAGCATGATATGTGTTGGAAGTTTTGGCCTCTTCATCTTGCTGGTTATCGCAGCTATTATGACCGTGGAACTGTGTCTGTTCCCAGCCTCATTCTGAACTACTATAACAGGTCGTATGCCTCCCTGCTCCGATCCAACCACCGGTCTTAGATCCGCGTAATAAATATCCCCACGTCTGATCACCAATTCTGTTCACCCCACAAATACTTTCATTGAATGTGGCTATATACTTATATAGTATGTATTCCACTCTAAAAAAAGTATTGCCCATGACAGTACCGGTTATTCGTTAATCCAGAAGATAGTTTACCTGTCCAAGCTCTCTGCCGTCCCTTATGTATGTTCTCGGAACTCGTCTTGATATGTTACATACCAGCTCGTAATTAAAGCTGTTGGCAGGCGCTGCCACCTCCTCGACAGTTACCTCTCTGTCTCCATCCTGTCCGATGAGAGTTACGTCATCTCTTACTTTTACACCATCAATGTGGCTCACGTCAACCATGAACTGATCCATGCACACTCTTCCGATGATCGGAGCATACTCTCCATGGATGATAACTCTGCCTATATTGGACTGTGCTCTTGGGTATCCATCGGCATATCCTGCCGACACCGTCGCAACCTTTATATCATGATCCGCTATATAGGACCATCCATATCCTATACCTGTTCCGGCTTTTACGTCCTTCACAAATATAACCTTGGACATAAGTCTCATAGCAGGTTTCAAAGCCGCTATATTCTTATCTACCTCATCTGATGGATAAAGTCCGTATGTGACTATTCCCGATCTGACCATATCAAAATCCGAATTGTCCATCTCCATGATACCAGCACTGTTAGATATATGCCTTACAGGTATGTGTATTCCAAGTGCCTCAAGCTGGCTGTTTATCCACCTGAACTTCTCAAGCTGACCATTTGCAGCGGTCTTGTCGAGTTCATCAGCCTTTGCGTAATGGGTAAATATCCCCTCTATCTCTATGCCCGGCATCTGACTGATCTTTTCTATGTTCTTCACGCCATCTTCATCACATGTGAATCCGATTCTTCCCATGCCTGTATCGACCTTGATATGGATCTTTGCCTTTGTATTCATGCTCACCGCCAGATCCGAGAGCTTCTGTGCATCGTCCACCTCATACATGGCAGGTCTAACATCATATCTGAGAAGCAGTTCGTAATCCGAGGGATCTGTGTAGCCCAGTATCAATATGGGCTTATCTATATTTGCTCTTCTGAGCTCCAAAGCCTCATCGATGAATGCCACTGCAAAAAAATCCACCAGATCATCAAGTGCCTCTGCCACCTCGACAGCGCCGTGTCCATAGGCGTCTGCCTTTATGACCGCCAGCATCTTCTTATCACCGTCTATAAGCCTCTTCATAGCCGTGATATTATCCCTTATATTGTCAAGATTTATCACAGCCTGCACTCTGTTAAAGTTACTGTTGTCCATCATGTTCTGCTCCTTTTATAACCTCCGATATAGCGCTCACTATATCCCTGGCTATCATTGCGTTTCTTCCTCTGTGCTCTGCCGCCATATCTCCTGCCAACCCATGTATATATACTCCCAGCTTCGCAGCCTCATACGCACCAAGTCCGGTGCAGACAAGCCCAGCTATTATCCCGGCAAGCACATCCCCTGCCCCCGCAGTTGACATACCGTTATTACCGGATGTGTTTATGTACACATCCCTGCCGTCACTTACGCATGTTCTGGCATCTTTCAGCGCACTTACAACATTATACTCCATCGAAAAGTCTTTGCACACCTCTAATATATTCTTTTTTATATCCGGTATGGCGGCGCCTGTAAGTCTTGACATCTCTCCTATATGTGGCGTTACGATCACCGGTCCTCTGTGTCTTCCAAGAATATCGGGCTTTTCGGATATTATGTTCAAGGCATCCGCATCCGCGATCACGGTCTGCACGGCCTCGCACATAATATATTCCACCATGCTCCTTGCCGCATCGCCTTTTCCTATACCAGGACCGATCAGTATGGCATCCGACCACTCCACGGCATCCCTTGCACACTGCTCCGCTTCATCTTTGTTGCTATAGCACATAAGCACTGCCTCAGGAATTCTTACTCCTGCTATCTCCTTGTTGTCGATATGGGTGTATATCTTCACAAGCCCTGTTCCCATCCTGTATGCAGCCTCCGCCGCAAATGTCATGGCACCGGACATGTCTCTGCTTCCAGCTATCACCGCAAGCTTTCCATATGTTCCCTTATTTGATGAATCACTCCGTCCCGGAAGCATGCACAGATCGTCTCTGTTGTAGGAATATGCCACCGGGTGTACTCTGTCCACTTCAGCCTGTGCAAATCCTATGTCTCTCACAACGACCTCTCCGCTTATCTCGCAGCCGGGATAAAATATCAGCCCTCTTTTATTCAGTCCAAATGTGACCGTCATACCTGCCTTGAATGCACATCCCATGATCTGCCCCGTGCTGGCATCCACACCTGACGGGGTATCTATGGCAACCTTAAAGCCGCCAAGTCCGTTCATCGTCTCTATGGTCTCTCTCCATATTCCCGCCACATCACGCTTGAGTCCGACGCCAAATATTCCGTCCACAACCACATCGTAATCACTGTCAATGATGTGATCCGTCACCTGTATGCCGATTTTTTTCGCTATTTCAAGCTGATATGAAAAGCTGTCGCTTACTCTCGATATTCCATTTATATAACAGACATGGACAATATCTCCCTGCTGGTACAGGAGTCTCGCAAGAGCCAGTCCGTCCCCGCCGTTATTGCCGCCTTCAACAACCACAAGGCACTTTAATTTTCTGTCCGCGTTTATAGACTTCAGTCTGGAATTTATCTCCTCCAGCACGGTGATCGCAGCTCTCTCCATAAGCAGGATCCCTGGCACACCATTTTCCTCTATGGTCAGCCTGTCTATCTCCTGCATCTCTGTTCGGTCTGCAACATAAAACATATTTCTGCCTCCTTATTGAAGAAAACGGATAATTTCTCTCGAAATTACCCGTTTTATACTTACCTATAAAAATCTTCCGATCTCTTCCTTATCTCTTCTTGAGGAAATCAGGAATCTTGATACTCTCTGTCTTTGGTCTTGACACATGTGCCGGCTCAACTGGTGTTGATGTTACAGGTGTCTGCTGTGCTGGTGTCACAGGTGCTGTGTATGCTGGCTTTGCTGCCGGAGCAGTCTCAGTTGTCTGACCGCCGAGGAACGATGGTCTTGTGCTTGTCTGAGTGCTGTGTGTTCCAAGACTCTGGCCTGCATATGTAGCAGTCTTTGGCTCTGCAGCAGGTGTTGTTGTAACTGCTGGCTTAGGTGTGGTCATTGTTCCCATAGGAGATGCAGTACCTGCATATCTTGCGGTGACATCGCTCTCGCCTGATCTCTCAAGACCTGTAGCAATGATCGTGATGCTTATATCCTCACCCATGTTGTCATTGTCAACTGTACCGAAGATGATGTTGACTCCATCTCCAGCCTGCTCTGTAAGATATGTAACAGCATCATAAGCCTCAACGATACCAATGTTACCTGAGAAGTTTACGATGATATCTGTTGCACCTGAAACGGTTGTCTCAAGAAGTGGTGAATCCATAGCCTCCTTGATGGCGTCAACAGCCTTGTTCTCTCCGCTTGCTGAACCTATACCGATATGAGCGATACCCTTATCTCTCATAACTGTCTGTATATCTGCAAAGTCAAGGTTGATAAGACCCGGCTTATTGATAAGGTCTGTAACACCCTGAACACCCTGCTGAAGTACCTGATCTGCCTTCTTCAGCGCATCAGGAATACTTGTTCTCTTATCACAGATCTGAAGGAGCTTGTCGTTAGGGATAACAATAAGTGTATCCACATTCTCCTTAAGTCTCTCTATACCTTCGATCGCGTTTCTCATACGAGGCTTACCCTCAAAACCAAATGGCTTTGTGACAACTCCGACTGTGAGGATACCAAGGTTACGTGCCATCTCTGCAACGACAGGGGCAGCACCTGTTCCTGTTCCACCACCCATACCACATGTTACGAATACCATGTTGGCGTCCTTGATGATGTCTACGATCTCTTCTCTATTCTCCTCTACAGCGCTGGCACCGATCTCAGGCTTTGCACCAGCACCAAGACCCTTGGTAAGTTTCTCACCTATCTGGATCTTTGTTGTAGCTCTGCTGAGTGAAAGAGCCTGCTTATCTGTATTGATAGCGATAAGTTCCACTCCCTCAACATTCTCATCGATCATTCTGTTAACAGCATTGTTACCTGCACCGCCGACACCAATTACAAGAATCCTTGCCGGTGTTCTCTCGTCATTTGATTTTATCTCAAGCACGGTTGCATCCTCCTTATATACTTATTCTTTATCCATCAATCATTGTCATCTGCTCAAAAGCTGACCGTTTTATCGCATTAGTACCTATATAATACGATTTTTTATATCATTACGCAAGAAATTTTTTATTTATTTTCTTTAAAGATAACGTTCCTCTGCGATTCACTGTAATTCGACATATCAAGAGTTCCCTTTTTACCCTTCACGCTCTCAAGTATGCTCTCAAGATTCATGAATTTCGTCTCCAGGTTTTCACCGTCGCCGATCCTGATCTTTATTCCATCCTTGTGAAGTATGAGATTCTGATCTGTGTCATAAGTAATCTTGTCTATCTGTATTCCGCTCTTGTAAATGAGCTGTGTCATAGTCAGTATCTCCTGGAAGAATCCCGAATCGCCGACATCAAGCTTCTTTCCCTGCTCCACGCTGTCACTTGTAAGTCCCTCTATACAAGGAACATCATCAAGCTTTGCATCGGATATCTCGAGCACGATACCGTCGCCATCAAAATATGCATACTGATCGTTGTACTTTATGCAGCCCGCCATGGCCTTCTCGTACACCGTGATCTCTACTGAATTCCTGTTCACATATGTGACGTCTATCTTATCTATAAAGGTTACATCCTGGGCAGGATTCAGTCTGCTCTCAAGTATAAACAGCAGCGTATTGCCATAATTCTTACCGCCGGTCACGATATCGACCATCTGTTGGTCAGTGTAGTGATCAGTTCCGGTCACTTTTATGGACTTCAATTTATAACATGTACGTATGTATACAAACGCTATAGCACACAGCACCACCAGAATGAGAAGTATCTTGAGAACTATCTTGAATATCCTTGCTGCCTTCTCACGTCTCGCCTTTCTTCTGGCAAGTTTCTCCGCCTGTAGCTTCTTCTTTCTCTCTATCTCCTCCGGGGTAAGCTTTCTGCGCTCTTTTTTGCGTTTTTTCTTGTTCTTCTTTTTTGCAGCAACCGCCTGATCTTGCTTACGCCTGCGTCTCTCCTCGGATCTGCGTTTTTCTGCATCCTCTCTGCGCATCCGGTCATCCGGTCTGCGACGCTCTCCATCCTGTCTCCTGCGCACCTGCTCATCAGATCTGCGACGCTCTCCATCCTGTCTCCTGCGCACCTGCTCATCAGATCTGCGGTGCTCTCCATCTGGTCTCCTGCGCACCTGTTCGTCAGATCTGCGGCGCTCTCCGTCTGGTCTTCTGCGCGCCTGTTCGCCTGTTCTGCGGTGCTCCCCATCAGGCCTTCTGCGCGCCTGTTCGCCTGTTCTGCGGTGCTCCCCATCAGGCCTTCTTCGTGTCTGCTCATCCGTCCTGCGGCGCATATCTCCGTCTGCTCTCCGCTGTCCATTGCGGCTGTCTGTCTGCTGTCTTCTCTTATCAACCGGAACCTTGACCCTTCCGTCGAGGCGTTTTCCGGTCATGACATCCACATAGCCGCTTTCACGTCTGGTCTGCGCAACATCAACATTTCTGCTCATTCTATTTTTATTAACATTTCGTCTATTGTTGTTTTCCATTCAAATCTTCCTTTAAAGGATCTGTCATATGTCTGTTTCGTCATACGAAATTCCTCTGGATACGGACATCACTATCCCCATCTCCATCAGAATGAAAATTATCGAACTTCCGCCATAACTGACAAATGGCATCGGCACACCTGTCGGCGGAATGGTATTCGTGACAACACTCACATTTATCAGCAGTTGGACCGCCACATGTGCCATCACTCCCGCTGTGAGCATGCTTCCAAATCTGTCTCTGGCATTCATGGCCGTCACAGCCATCCGCCTAAGTAATATAAGAAAAATGATAAGTATAAATGCCGCTCCGACAATTCCGAGCTCCTCACACACGACTGAGAATATCATATCATTATGTGACTCCGGAATAAACCCCATCTTTTGGACACTTCTCCCAAAGCCCACTCCAAACAGTCCACCGGAACCAACGGCATATAACGACTGAACCGTCTGATAGCCATCTGCGTAATTTTCAGGATCAAGCCATATCTTGACTCTGTTCGCCCTGTAGCCTGCGAACATTATGAAAAGCACACTCCCGACAACACCAAATATACCGATCAGAACAAAATGTCTGACCCTGGGGCTTCCCACAAACAATATTACAAAAAGGATTGCAAAACAGATTATAGCCGTGCTGAGATTCTCCACACCGATCAGGGCTATGGTGATCACGGGCAGGATCATTACCTTTATAAGGCAGCCCGGTCTGCACAGATTTTTGCTCTCCACGGCAGCCCTCGCCGAGGTGTAGATTATGATCGCCGTCTTGGCATATTCTGATGGCTGAAATCCTATAGGTCCAATATATATCCATCTTGCTGACCCATGGCTGGCCGTTCCTATTATCAGCACCACCACCTGAAGAACAAGTGATGACAGCAAAATGACCGCAGACAGCCTGAGCAGCCGCCTGTAGTCATATCTTGACACTATGTACATGGCGAGGATCGCCAGCAACATATAAAGTGCCTGTCTTTTAAAAAAGTACATCTGATCTCCGTACAGGTCGTACGCCCTGTAACTGCTCGTACTGTATATCATGGCAAGCCCAAATATCAGAATCATCCCCAGCGCCAGGAGCATGGTCACATCCACATATCCTCCCGGACACCGTTTTCGTGCATCTCTCACTCTATCTTCTGAAACCTCAGGACCTCCATGCAATCAGATCACTCCTTATAGCTTCTTACATACTCCTTGAACATATCGCCTCTCTGCTCGTAGTTGTCAAACTGTCCCCAGCTTGCACATGCAGGTGAGAGAAGCACCGCATCTCCGTCAACCGCATTCTCATGGCAATATGCTACCGCATCCTGAAGATTCTCCTCAAATATAATTGAGTTAAATCCATGTCTCTTGGCACAGTCAGCTATCTTCTGCGCAGTCTGGCCTATGAGAACGAGCCACTTTACCTTGCCGTCAAACGCCTCTATCCACTCGTCGTACTCAGAACCCTTGTCATAGCCTCCACCTATGAGGAATGTAGGAGCCACCATGGCCTGTATTCCCTTTATGGCTGCATCAGGGTTTGTTCCCTTTGAATCATTGTAGTATGCGACACCATCGATGGTGTCAACATATTCTATTCTATGAGCAACAGCCTTGAATGATGTTGCAACATCTCTGATAACATCAATAGGGACTCCCATATAATATGATATTCCAACTGCTGCCAGAACATTCTCAACATTGTGAGCTCCCATGAGCTTAAGATCCTTAATGGCAAGTACATTGATCTTCTTATCGCCATCCTCGAGGATGATATCCCCATCCTCTACATATACTCCACCGGCCGGCTTCTCCAGTCTGCTGAAATATACTACATGGCAATGATCCTTTGCCTTCTCTCCCATGGCGCGTGTATGCTCATCATCATAGTTTAGGACTGTCACATCATCCATGGTCTGATTCTTTGTTATTGAAAACTTTACATTTCCATAATTCTCAAATGTATAATGCCTGTTCAGATGATCCGGAGTCAGGTTGAGTATTGCACTGACATTCGGATGAAAATCTATAACCGTCTCAAGCTGGAAACTGCTTATCTCTGCAACTGTATCTGAATCATCGTCTGTTGTGTCGCACAGCTCTGTGTAAGGTATTCCAATATTTCCCACAACGATGGTCTTGGCATTGTGTGCCTTGACTATCTCTCCCACAAGGGCTGTAGTTGTAGTCTTGCCGTTTGTTCCTGTTATGGCTGCTATCTTACCCTTACCATAATGGTATGCCAGCTCTATCTCACTCCAGATAGGTATTCCCGCATTTCTCACCACATCTGTAAATGGCGCATCAACAGGGATTCCCGGACTGATGACCATGAGCTGTGATAATGAGAGTGCATCCTCTCCAAGCTCGCCGAGTTCTATCTGAACAAGCTCTGAATCGCCTGTCTTCTCCTTTATCGCTTCTATATCTCTGTCCTTGTTCTCATCGAACAGATAAACCTTTACTCCATGATTTACCAGAAGCTTGGTTGCACTGATTCCACTCTTTCCTGTTCCTGCTACTATCGCTGTATTGATCTCCATATCATTTCACCATGGTGCACCACTGCACCATTTTCTCCTTTCTACATTACAGAGCCAGTAAACCTACCACACAGAGGACTGCAGTCACTATAGAAAATATAGCAACGACCTTTGACTCAGGCCATCCCCCGAGCTCAAAATGATGATGTATAGGTGCCATTCTGAACACTCTCTTGCCTGTAAGCTTGAATGAAACAACCTGTATTATAACTGATAATACTTCAAGGAAGTATATGAAAGCTATTATAACTATGAATATAGGCATCTTGAGCATATACGCTGTTGATGCAACAAATCCACCGAGTGCCAGAGAACCTGTATCTCCCATGAATACCTTTGCAGGGTACACATTGTACACAAGGAAGCCAAGAAGACATCCAACCGCTGCGCAGGCAACCGGAGCAACACCTGAGTCTGTTCCCACTGCTACAACCGCAAAGAATGTGGCTATGAGAACCGTGACTGATGACGCAAGTCCGTCAAGTCCATCTGTGAAGTTCGCACCATTAACTGTTCCAAGCACGATGAAGAACAACAGTATCACATAGAGTGTGCTGTTGAGCTGAACCGTCTTGCCAAGGAATGGTATTATAAGCTCATTGTTGATATCTGAATACTTCTCTACATAATATGCAAATACTCCCGTAACGACAATCTGTCCGAGCATTTTCTGCCATGCGTGAAGTCCCATTGATCTCTTCATAACAACTTTGATGTAATCATCGATAAATCCGATAAGTCCAAATCCAAGTGTCACAAAAAGCACCGGAAGGACATCCGGATATTTCTTCATATAGATAAGCGTCGTGATCGTAAGTGACAGAAGGATTATAAGTCCACCCATGGTTGGTGTTCCGGCCTTCTTCAAATGTGCCTGCGGGCCGTCATCCCTGACAAACTGACCGAACTTGAGCTTCTTCAGGAACGGTATAACTATAGGGCACAGCACCACGCTGATACAGAATGCTATCACTACCGGTAAAACAATCTTTAAATCTAAATTCATTTTGTACTCCTTACCTGCCCGCACACCGCGGACTATGTATTTCTTAAACTGTTTTCAGACTGAGATAAATTTAATACTCATTTGTGGCTTTGTCAATTCCCAAATAGGGAAGAATATTCAAAAAAATATCTCTCACAACAGGGGCCGCTATGGTTCCTCCATAATATGTGCCCTCGGGCTCATCTATTAGCACGACCGTCAGGACTTGAGGATCATCCGCCGGCGCAAATCCTATAAAAGAAGATATGTATCTGCCTGTTCCTCTGGGAAGTTTCTCACTCGTGGCGGTCTTTCCGCCTATCCTGCAGCCCTCTATGGCACACTTTGATCCGCCGCCCTCGGCAACGACTGCCTCAAGCATCTCCCGCATCTTCTGTGATGTCTCCTCATCTATAACCTGTCTCTGCTCGTCAAATTCAATGGCTGTAATAGTTTCTTTACTGCTGTCTATTATCCTTTTTCCCAAATGTGGAGTTACCGTATGCCCTCCATTCACAACCGTGCACACTGCAGATATGAACTGTATCGGAGTCACCTGGAATGACTGTCCAAACGACATGGTGGCAAGCTCTACCGGCCCGACATTTTCCTTCTTATGCATGATGGAGTTTGCCTCTCCGGGAAGGTCTATTCCGCTCTGACTGAACAATCCCAGCTTGTGATAATACTCGTACATGCCATCCACACCTGTTCTCTCTCCTATCTCCATAAACGCCGGATTGCAGGAATTCATGAGCGCCTCCTTAAGGCTCTGGCTTCCATGGCCCGTGGTCTTGCTACACCTTATCCTTCTGTCCTCAACTATCTTATATCCCGGGCAGAAAAAGTTTGAGCTGCTGTCGACCGCTCCCTTCTCGAGTGCTGCCGTCAGTGTTATTATCTTGGCGGTTGATCCCGGCTCATATGTGTCGCTTATCAGATAATTTCTCCACATATTGTTCAGCTCATCCATATTGCCGGCTGTAGGCAGCAACATGGATGTCCCGGATGCGCTGTTATTCCTCTCTGCATCTTCCCCTGTGTCTGTCTCTTCATCGTTCTCTGGCTTAACCAGTTTGAACGGTTCGTTCAGGTTGTATTCCGGCACATCCACCATGGCATATATCTCGCCATTTTGGGGATTGATCGTTATTGCACACACCCTGTTTGCTTTTTTCTCGATCAGGACTTTCTCTGCAGCCTGTGTCACATATCTCTGTATATTGAGATCCAGTGTTGTCACGAGATCATTTCCGGGAATGGGCTCTGTCCTGGTTTCTGAATATTCCGCAAGCTCTATTCCCCTTGCATCCGTGACCGCATTTATGCTTCCATTTGTCCCTGTGAGCACACTGTCATATGTCACCTCAAGGCCCAGTATTCCCTGATTGTCAGCACCGGTGAAGCCTATAACCTTCGATGCAAGGGTATCATATGGATAGCTGCGCTTGTAATCCTCGTCCACCTTGATCCCCGGAACAGCAGCCGCCTTGATCTTTTTTCCGGTCTCCTTGTCTACATTTGACGCTATGAGCTCCCTTGAGGATACCTTCTCCACCTTCTTCCTGATGTCTGCCGGATCCTTATCCAGATATCTTGTAAGAAGCTCTGTGACCTCCGCCTCATCCTCTATCTGGCTGTGTATCACGGATATTGAACACACCGCCTTGTTGTCCGCTATGATATTGCCATTTCTGTCGTATATCCTTCCCCTGGGAGCTTTTATGCTTCTCTCCCTCTCATGCAGGGAATCTGCTTTCTCACTATAATATTCTCCCCTGTAGAGCATTATGTATGCAAGACGGCCAACTATAACTACCAGCGCTAGGGCCGCCATAACGAACACAAACTTTATCCTCCGCCTGTTATAACTGTATACCTTCAACTCTTGATCCCGGACTTTTTTATTATCATATTAGCCGGATGCCTCATGTATTCGCCTATTCGTGTACAAATCTATCTCTGCATTAAAAAAGCACCGGAGGTGTATCTGCACCTTCGATGCTTTGGTTTACTATGTAAATTATCATTCGCCGGAATAGTCCTCGTCACCGCTCCACGTATCCGTGCCGTCGCCTGTTCCGCTGTCATCCTCCCATGTATCGTCCGCCGTATAACTGTCGTCTGCCGTATCGTCATACGACGTGTCATCCGCCGATGTGTCGTCGGTCGATGTATCTTCCGCTGATGTATCTTCCGCTGATGTGTCCTCAGCAGCCGCATCCTCTGTTGCCGCCTCTGTATCTGCAGTCTCTGTATCCGTGTCAAATGCTGATGAGAGCGGCTCCTCCGTTCCGTCATAAGCCACATCATCTCCGTTTGTTGAGTATACATTCAGGTATGGAAGGAGATCCTGCATAACCTGATTGAACAGCTTTGCTCCTGCTCCTGATCCTGACTGATCCTCAACATGAGGCTCATCAACTACAACATAAAGCATTATCTGAGGATTCTCAACAGGGGTGAATCCTATGAATGACAGTACGTATTTTCCATTTCCTCGAGGAAGTTTCTCGGCTGTACCTGTCTTACCACCGATGGTGTAGCCCTCTATTCCAGCCGCATATCCTGTACCTTCCTCAACAACCGCCTGGAGGTATGTCTTCATGTAATCCGACACTTCCTTGGATATGGTCTTTCTTACAAGCACCGGATCCATATTCTCAACCACATTTCCGTCTGAATCCAGAAGTCTCTTGACAACATGTGGCACATAATAATTTCCGCCGTTTATTACAGAACAGAATCCCGCTGCCATCTGGATCATAGATGTTGTAACACCTTGTCCAAATGAAGATGTCGCAAGCTCTGTAGGATTAAGATTCTCCACATCGTACTTAATACCTGTCGTCTCACCTTCGAGATCTATTCCTGTCTTGGAACCAATGTTAAATATCATCTGATATTTGTCAAATGTCTCTGGTCCCTCCTTGTCCGCTATCTGCATCAACGCATCATTACATGAAACAGCCAGAGCTCTCTTGACGTCAACCATTCCGTGTCCTGCTCTGTAACTACAGTAAATAGGGCTCTCTCCCTCGACTACGACCTGTGAACCATCACAGAGAAATTCATCTCCGTCTGAGATCACTCCATCCTCCATGGCTCCCGCTATGGTAAATGCCTTGTATGTTGAACCCGGCTCAAACACATCACTTATACAGTAATTCTGCCATACATAGTTGAGTGCCTCATATAACTGGTCTGATGTAAATCCATCTATCGTGCTCTGGAACTCTTCATCCGACATCTTTGAGAAATCGTATTCCACTTCCTCAGTCTTTACATTCTTCTTCTGTTCGATGGTCGCTTCTGTGGATGATTCTGTGGATGATTCTGTGGTAGTGCCATCCTCGCTGCTCTCCGTTGTTGCTGTTGTATTTTTCTTTGCACTCTCAACGCTTATCAGGCTGTCCGCATTCTCATCTGCACCCTCGATCTCAACCTCCTGGGTGACGGTGACTGTCATGTTCCTGAGCGCCTGTGTGTTCATCGGGTCATTTGGATCGTAGGTACGTGAGCTTGCCATTCCAAGTATCTCGCCATTGTTTGGATCCATTGCTATGATACCTATCTGCTTAGCACCTGTATTCTGCATATACTCAGTGATGTTGTCCTCTATGATCTTCTGTATATTCATATCTATGGTGGATACTACTGTCTCACCATTCTGGGCTGCCACAGTCTCCGAGTCAACGCCGCCTGAGCCCGACATATATCTGTAAGTCTTGCCATCCACACCGTTTAAGTAGTCATTATAATAGCCCTCAATACCACCCTGTCCAACATTTCCGCTGGCGGTGTATCCGAGCAGGTGACACGCCAGAGATCCATTTGGGTAATTTCTCTTATACACTGTCTCGAATCTCACTCCTATGACATCTGCGCCCTCATCGGTCTTACAGTAATCCTCAAATGCCTTAACCTTTGTATATGGAAGATCCTTGAGGACTACCTCATAATAAGAATCCTCATTTGCAATGTGCTTGTCAAAATCGTCTCCTGACACATCGAAATACTCCAGCACCGCAGCTCTTGTTGCCGCCTTTCCCTTCTCCGTGATCAGAATATTCACAGGCTCAAGTATCAGGCTGTAGGTCTTCTCACTGTTTGCAAGGACATTTCCATTTCTGTCCAGTATCTCGCCTCTCTCATACGGAATATCCGTGGAATTGTAGTCCATCTGCAGAACCACCGCCTCCGAATACTCCTTTCCATTTGCCACGTTGATGTACACAACTCTTATGGTGAGTGCCACCAGAACTCCCACCACCAGCAAATATGCGATCTTGGTCTTTCTTCTCATCCCTTTTAAAAATAGCTTTGATCTCTTTGACATTTTATCTTTCCACCTTAAAAATTAAATATCCCTAAGACTACTTGGCCTTAGGGACATCCTTGTACTGTACTACGTAATCATCATTATTCTGTGAATAGTATAATGTTTGTCCCGGCTGTGAGTATACCATGCCGAGCTTAGTAGTTGCAATATTATATATCTCATCCAGATCTGTCATGGAATCAAGTCCTGCGCTGTAGCTTGCATTCTCGTCAAGCTGTGTTGCCACCTGGCTCTTCAGCGTTGCCACTGACTCCTTCTGTGACTTGACATCTGATGTAAGTTTCAGAAGATAACAGCACAGCGCCACCGCAACGATTATCGCAGCAACCATGCCCGCCGTATATCTTATTTGTGCATTTGTAACTGCCTTTCTCTGTGCCTTTCTGGCTGCAAGCTCTCGTCTCTCTCTGTCAGTCAGATGAGATGATCCCTGTTTCTTTCTTCGCGCCGGCTGTGGAGCTCTCTCAGGTCTCACTGAAGGCTGTGGTCTTCTCGCCGGAGCGGCTGAGCCTCTGACTACAGCTTCGCGGGATCTGTTACGTCCAGCCCGGTCATCATAATTCAGTTGTCTTGCAGAACTACCCTCTGTGTAGTATCTTCTATCTGCCATCTATATCGCCTCTTTCATTTATATCTGTCAAATTGCCTCAAACACTCTGAGCTTTGAGCTCTTTGATCTGGAATTCTCCTCAAGCTCCCTTTCTCCCGGTATGATCGGTTTTCTCGTTATCACCTTGCCGAGAGGCTTTCTTCCGCATGTGCACACCGGAAAGTTCGGTGGACAAATGCATGGATTTTCATTTTTCCTGAATGCTAGCTTCACTATCCGGTCCTCAAGGGAATGAAATGTGATGATACACAATCTTCCTCCCGGATTCAGGCTTGCTATCATGCCGTCTATTGAATCCCTGAGCACATCAAGCTCTCTGTTAAGCTCTATCCTGATCGCCTGAAATGTCTGCTTGGACGGATGTCCCTGTCCATTCCTTGCCTTTGCCGGTATGGAGCCACGGATTATATCGTTGAGCTCTTCGGTGGTCTCTATCACCTTGTTCTCACGATACTTGCATATATGATATGCAATACTCTTTGCATATCTCTCCTCTCCGTAATCCTTAAGTATACGGAACAGCTCAGCCTCGGAATAATCATTGACTATATCCTTTGCAGTCTTTGTCTGCCTGTTGTCCATCCTCATATCCAGTGGAGCATCAACCCGATATGTGAATCCTCTATCCGCATTATCGAGTTGATATGAAGACACTCCCAGATCAAGGAGTATCCCGTCCACCTTCTGTATGTTCAGTTCATCCAATATTCTTCTGAAATTCTGGTAATTATCCCTGACTATGGTCACCTTATCCCCATACGGCTCAAGTCTCTTCGACGCTGCAGCTATGGCATCCTCATCCTGGTCGATACCTATAAGCCTGCCGCCCTCACCAAGCCTCTTCACAATCTGCTCTGAGTGTCCGGCTCCCCCTAATGTGCCATCCACATAGATGCCATCCGGCTTGATATTCAGGTTGTCGATGGTCTCCTCAAGCAAGACCGACTTGTGCGCAAATTCCATAATCAATTACCATTCTCTTCTAAAAACTAAAATCAAGTGCATCAAGCTCATCTGCAAGCTCGTCCATGCTGGCCTGATTATCACTCATGTTCTCAGGGCCATCCCACTCTTCCTTGCTCCAGATCTCCGCTTTCTCACCGTTACCGATGACATACACATCCTTGTCTATATGAGCATATTCTCTCTGCTTCGGAGATAGAAGTATTCTTCCCTGTGCATCCGGCTCACACTTGACCGCTCCGGCAAGGAAACCTCTCTTGAAGGCTCTGGCCGTTCTGTTGGTCATAGGAAGCTTGTTCAGCTTCTCAACGAACTCCTCCCACTCTGTCATTCCATATACATAGAGACAGCAGTCGATTCCTTTGGTTACCATGAATGACTCCCCGAGTTCCGAACGAAGTTTTAATGGCATGATCAGTCTTCCTTTTGCATCAAGCTTATGTTCATATTCACCTGATAAGCATCTGGACATCCCGATCTCCTCCTTTCGTATAACTCCGGTTAAATCACCACTTTCCACCACTTAGTTGCACATTAATGCCACTTGTAACCACTATTCTATACTATAGCCCCCCAAATTGCAACCCTGTTATATGAAAAAAGTGTGTGCATATATGCAAAAAAGCCTGTAGATCTGACAGTTTTCACTGTCAAATCTACAGGCTTTTTATGGTGGAGACAAATCCCAGTTTTTTCCCATTTCGTGGGGGATATCTCCACCTTGTGGGTATTTATCTGTATTGTCTCCCTGTTATATTATTTTTATTGCCACTTTTTCTGCGCTGAAATGCTATTTTGTGGCATCTTTGTCATCTTTCTTTTTTTCTCCAGCGTCATCTGATCCACCACTGGTCTCCACTTCTGTACCGGCAGCGTCTGCTTCACCACTGGTCTCCACTTCTGTATCCGCAGGATCACATTCGCCACTAATCTTCACTTCTGTGCCAGCGGCGTCTCCCATCACTGCAGCAGGCCAGCCACGCTTGGCACATCTTACATAATTTATGACAAGCAGTACCACGGCAGTTACAAAGCATACAAGTGCAAGCGCCTGGGATACCTTGATCCCTGTATTGCCGATCATCAGGGAATCACTTCTGAGACCTTCGATGATAAATCTTCCAAGTCCGTATCCGCCCACATATATGAGAGCGAACTCTCCTTTGAATTTCTTGTGCTTTCTATATATAAATAAGAACACAAGCAGCAAAAGATTCCACAGGGACTCATACAGGAATGTCGGGTGGACTGTTATGCAGTCCATTCCGTCTATATTCATCACATTGTCCAGCATCTTCTGTGTGATGACCCCGGTTCTCTCCAGATAATCAAGATTGCCCTCTGATCTGTAGTAATCAAGAGGAATCGCCATGGCCATCTTACTGTTCGTATATGCGCCAAATGCTTCTCTGTTGAAGAAGTTGCCAAATCTTCCAAGTATCTGCCCGATCAGTATTCCGAATGTGGCTGTATCCGCCATGAGCACAAAGCTTACTTTTCTCACCTTGCAGAAGATTACCGCTGTGATGACTCCTGCGATGATTCCGCCGTATATGGCAAGTCCGCCGCCTCTGATATTCAGCATGGCTTTGAGTGTAGCTCCCACATCGCCCTGCACTATATACTGGTCAAGTCTGAACAGGATATAGTAGAGTCTTGCTCCAAGTATGGCCGGGATGATAAGTATAAGTATGAAATCCAGATACATTTCAGGATTCTGTTTTGTTCTCTTTGCCTCGTTTGTGACGAGTACATATGCCAGCAGGAATCCTATCATGATGATGATCCCGTAGAACCTCACCTCAAAGCTTCCTATATTGATGTGGTCACCTATATTTCTGAGGGTTATCCCAAGATTCGGAAAGAATATGCTTCTAAAATATTCTGATATCTGAGACATATCGTTACATCCTCCTAGATTCATTTACACGTTGAACTTGAAGAGAATAACATCTCCATCCTCAACCACATATTCCTTGCCTTCCTGTCTTACAAGGCCCTTCTCCTTGGCAGCAAGCATGCTTCCGCAGTCCATGAGGTCCTTGTAGCTGACAACCTCCGCCTTGATAAATCCTCTCTCAAAGTCTGAGTGAATCTTGCCAGCTGCTCCAGGTGCCTTCGTTCCCTTCTTGATGGTCCATGCCCTTGACTCTGTCTCTCCGGCTGTCAGATAACTGATAAGACCAAGAAGTGAGTAGCTTGCCTTGATAAGCTTGTCAAGACCAGACTCTTTAACTCCAAGATCCTCGAGAAACATCTTCTTCTCCTCATCATCAAGCTCTGCCAGCTCCTGTTCTATCTGTGCACATACTACAAATACCTCTGCATCGAAGTCCTTTGCGTATTCCTTTACCTTCTGCACGTTCTCATTTGAAGCGCCATCGTCTGCAATGTCTTCCTCGCCTACATTTGCGGCAAATATTACAGGCTTCCATGTGAGAAGGTTATATTCCTCTATCCACGCCTGCTCGTCCTCATCTGCGACCTCTATGGTCTTTGCAAGCTTGCCATCCTCAAGGTGAGCCTTGATCCTCTGCTGGAAGTCAAGCTCCTTCGCAAGCATCTTGTCATTTCTTGCACCTCTGATGGTCTTGGCGATCCTTCTGTCGAGCACCTCTATATCTGAGAATATCAGCTCCAGATTGATGGTCTCTATATCTCTGATTGGGTCTACGGAACCGTCAACGTGGATGACATTTGTATCCTCAAAACATCTTACAACGTGAACGATGGCATCAACCTCTCTGATGTTCGCAAGGAACTGGTTTCCAAGTCCTTCTCCCTTTGATGCGCCCTTTACAAGACCCGCGATATCTACAAATTCTATAACAGCAGGTGTTGTCTTGGCTGAGTTGTACATCTCTGTGAGCTTGTCCAGTCTCTCATCCGGCACTGCAACGATTCCTACGTTTGGATCTATTGTACAGAACGGATAGTTAGCCGATTCCGCGCCTGCCTTTGTAAGTGAATTGAAAAGTGTACTTTTTCCCACGTTTGGGAGTCCTACGATTCCTAATTTCATTTTTTCTATTTTCCTTTCTTAAAGCCTTGATTTTGCTTGATATTCTGACTTTGCCGATTATATGGTGTACCATTTAGTGTACCATCTGTTTTCAGGGCGTAAAAAGCCCCAATAGCACGGTAATTGTACTACACCCGTGGCTTAATTTCAATGTTTATAATTATTATCGGAATCCCATAACTATTTTTTACCCAGTGCCTCCTTCAAAACTACAACAGCCAGCCGGGGGTGAACCCCCGGCTGGCTGCTACATTTTATCAGTTCAGATATTTCTCCATCACTGTGTTCAATTTTTCAAAATCAAGCGGTTTCGCTATGTGTTCATCCATCCCCGTATTCTTTGCAAGCTGCACATCCTCAGCAAATGCATTTGCGGTCATGGCTATAATAGGAATCTGGCCTCTTCTTCCAGGCAGTGCTCTTATAGCGGCGGTGGCCTCATACCCATTTATGACCGGCATCTGAACATCCATCAGCACCAGATCGTAGCGGCCCGGTGCGCTGGTGCGGACTTTTTCCACCGCGACCGCGCCGTTTTCGGCCGTATCGACCTGGAAGCCGTACTCGCGCAGAATTTCCAGCGCGATCTCGCGATTCAGCTCGTTGTCCTCCACCAGCAGGATGGTGCGGCCCTTGAAGTTTTCCTCTTTTTC
>OIDN01000110.1_pt1 | contig 25687 bp, 20 predicted proteins | sample 1581581 | NCBI WGS metagenome assembly OIDN01 (sample SAMEA3882535, study PRJEB24775) | human gut metagenome | biome: human-associated habitat; feature: intestine environment; material: feces | place: Netherlands | collected 2009/2010
CTCGCCTGTATAATTATCATTTGCAGCCTTTATTACGACCTTGGCCTCGTCTGTTACATCCGTGTTATTGCTGTACTCTACCGTATAGTCTACATCCCGCTCCAGCTCAACACTGCCATTCTTGATGGTGACTGCCGGCTCTAATGCCTCTCCTGTGTACTGGCTGTCGGATATATCTTTGACATCGCAGTCCTCAAGAGGCTTAGGTAAAATGTTGAACTCAAGAACCTTAGTTCCGCTGTATGAGCCCATTCCTTCTATAGTAATAGTAGAAGTTCCTACCTTGTCATTGTTCTTTCTGTCGGTGACTGTGAAGTCTGTTCCCTCCTTCAGAACATAACTGCCATTCTTAATGGTAAGCTCCGGCTTCACCTCGCCGCCGTTATAATACTGGTCAGGTATATCCTCATATGTAAGTTTGCCCATATCACCTGACGGAGCAACTATAGTGATCTGGAATGACTTTGAACCGGAATAATATACCGATGCTGACATGGCAATAACTGTCCATGTTCCGGTCTCCTTGTAGCTGAACGGGAAGGTGTAGTTAACTCCCTCAACCAATGTCATTCCGTTGTATGTAATTGTTATATCCGGCTTTATGTTCTCTCCGGTATATTCATAACTGGACTTATTCACAGTCAGCTTTACATCGGCATCTGAGAATGACTTTGCAAGTATGTTAAATGATTTGTACACAGTACCCGCATAGTCTCCCATACCTGTAAATGTAACCTTACCATTGTTGGTTCCCGGCACGATATTCTCGCCGTAAGCAACAGAGTAATCGGTTCCCTCCACAAGTGTCTTGCCGTCGTATGTCAATGTCACATCCGGCTTCAACTGTGCTCCGGTATATTTCATCGATGATATCGTGGAAAATTCCACATCATTCATGCTGATCTTAGATGTCTTTATCGCAAATGTACCTACACATGTTCCCTGGAAATTGCCGAGACCCTTGATCATGACTCTGGCTGAATTTCCGATCTCCACGTTGTTCTCATAACCTGATATCTCGTAGTCAACGCCCTCCACAAGATCCGTATTGCTGAATGTGACCTTTGACAGGGTTGTGGTCACCTCAGAACCTGTGTACTCGGCGTCATCGGCAGTTATTACAGCTTTGGATATATCCGCTGCAACAATCTGGAACTCACATGGAACAGTTCCAGTGTAATTTCCAATACCTACTATATTAAACTTATGTGTTCCTACATTGTAATCCTTGGCATTCCAATACTCACTGAAGTCATATGAGAAATCCTGGGATAACTTAAGTGTAGTTCCAAGTTCCTTATCCTTGACAGAAATATTCTGTGGAGAAACCTGTATCGTTATGTTGTTTGCGGTGTTGAACACTGCATCATCAAATGTTACGGAGAGATTTTCCGTGCTCCTAGGCTTGATGGTGAAGTTCACCGTCTTTGAACCCACATATGAACCAAGTCCTGATATAGTCAGTGATGGCTTAGATGTGGATGTGGATGCATTTGTATTGTTGGTGTAGTATGACACCTTATAATCCTTGCCCTCGACAAGTGTCGTGCCCTTATACTTAACCACCGGACTTGGAGTCTTGGCAGTTCCGTCATATACAAGGTCGTCATCCACCGTAACGTCAGCGTCTGCTATGCTGTATACCTCAGTTCCCTGATCCACGATCTGGAAAGTCTTGGTTACAGTTCCCTTGAATCTGGTAGGTGCTCCTGTTATTGTGACAGTCGCCGTTCCAACATCTGTATTGTTGGTATACTCAACCTTGTACTCATAGTCATTTGTACCCCACTCGTCTATGCTGTGCAGATACTTGTTGTTGGTCTTGTCCAGTATCTTAACAGCCGGCTTTATAGGTTTTCCTGTATATACAAATGTATCACCCTCCAGTGATATCTCCTGATCACTGAGGTTTGCAGCGCTGATTCCGTAGTATATGTAATACTCTCCGTCGCTACCGATCTTATAATTGCTGTTCTTTGCAGCGGACACTACAACTCTAGGGCCGTCCCCAAGAGGATCCTCCACTACCTCTGACTCCTCGTCGTTGTTATAATAATCGACAACATAGTCAGTTCCTTCTGTAAGGAAATATCCTGATGATGTATTCGCTGTCTTTACATATATCTGCGGCCATACACCACCAGCCTGATATGTGTAAATTTTATTTTTGCAATTTTTATGCTGGTTCGCTTTCTCTTTTCCATCTATATAGAAAAGTGCAGTCGAAGTTATACTCTTTGCCTTTATAGTAAAGGTACATGTAAGAGTACCGCTGCAGTTCATGTCTGCATTACCTCTGACTGTAACTGTTGCCGTACCAACATTAACATTGTTACTGTATTCTACAGTATAATAATCTGACGACAGCTTCGTGTCGTTGGTCGTATCTCCAATCTTCTTTACCACCAGCTCTGACGAAGTGAGCGTCCATGGTTTTCCCGAATACGTCTTACCGGATGTCACCGTTGTATAACAATAATATCCGTCCGCATTCAGATCTATGGCATCATCCGCCGCCAGCGTGGCAACAGAATCCCCCACATCACTCTGCTTCTCCGCATCACTGGCCGTCGCCACATTCTGTGACTGTGCCGCCAGCACCTGCGCAATCCCTCCGACCGCAATATCACTCTGGAACAATACGGACAATGCCATAATGAATGCCATGAGAAATGCGATCATTCGTCTGCCATAACTTCTTCTCATAAATTACTCCCTGCCTTTCTTGATATGTACATTTGCGGAATAACCAGTATAAGTGTCTGGAAACCCCATTTATATACAATTTTACCAAAAATCAATATGTTATTCAATGTGCTTTATGAAATAATCACTTGACTTTCTAAACATAAAAAAGAACTTTTGCACATATATATGCAAAAGTTCTTTTTTATATACACTATATATTATTTTCTTATCTTTCTCACTGATACAACCACAAGTGCCGCCGCTACGATTCCGGTAAATATGTATATTGGAAGTCTGTCTCCTGTCTGTGGTGCCTTTCCTGCCTGTGATACACCCGCAGTCTGAGGATCATCATCATCCGGTATATCTATGTCATCCTTGACAAACACTGCAAGCTGTCCATCCGATGGGAATTCTGCCAGAAGAACTCCGCTCTCTACGCTGAATGGGATCTTGGTCCAGTCTCCGTCATCCGGAAGAAATCTCACCTGAACTGTCATATCACTGGTGATGGCTGCTCCTCTTATCTTTGTCGTCTCTATCTCAGAATAATCATAATCATTCACCGCTGTAACTGAGAACACTGCAAGAGTTGAATATCCATCCAATGATTTATCTCCAAGCACCTCCGATGGTGCATCTCCAAGCATGAGATTGTCAATATCCGCTATAGTTGTATCCGCCTCGGATATGAGAATGTGTGTCGAATCTGTCTCATAATCATTCTCCGGGCTGTTATTCGCAAATGCTGTTGTTCCGCAGCCTAATGTTATCGCCACCGCTGCAAGCCAGGCTACCGCTTTTCTCTTAAATGAAGCTGCCTTCCCCAATCTTGTTGTCATAACCTTCACTCCTTGTCTCCCTGATGTCCTTCTCCTGACATCATACTTTATTCCAAAGTATACCATCATAAAAAGAGAGCGTCAATTGTGCAAAACTCCCTTTTTTATCTGGCATCCGCTTCTATTTCCCCTGTGAGTACCGACTGCACGATCCATCTTTTTCCATCCATTCCACAACATGTAGAAAGAGTCAGCAGTCTGCTGTCAACATCTATTTTTTGGTCATTTTGCACAACCCCAGTATCAAAATTCTCGTCAAATATTCCATCTATGTACGACCGTCTGCCTTTTTTGTCAGAGAAATCATTGTATGTGAATATATGTCTGTCATTTGTCCTGTATGCAGCAAACACCGTATAACACAGCGTACTGTTCGGTGTGTATACATACACATTCCTGTTGTTTCTGAGGAATTCCTCATCCTCATAATTGTGCAGAGTCTTGAACATAGTTCCACTGGACATGTTGTGTCCATACATGACCGTATCAAAATCCGAAAATCCTCTGGAATTTGCAGAGTCTATGAAGATTGCTCCATCAGGGCTGTACTCCCCATATGCATCATGGCTCAGATAATAGCTGTTGTCACTGCCCTGCAGTACCGCATAATCGACATCTGTTCCAGGTATGTATATCCACGCACATATATCCTGATTCTTTTTCTGAAGTTCATCAAAGTCCACCTTCACATGCGGGAATATCACATCATCAATTCCTGCATCCTGCTTGGACGAGGCATCGCTCTCCGTAGCTCCATCTGTTCCATAATCTACATACTCCCTGAGTGCCCGGTTTGCACGGTTGCTCCGGTTATGTGCAAACGCATATCTCACGATCAGGCAGATGCACACCAGCAAAACCACCGATGATACCCCCAAGACTACCTTCCATAAGAGCTTCTTACGCTCTCCTCCCGGTTCGGTCATCACTGCCTCTATCTCAGGGCTGTCGGTATTTCCATTTTCTGCGTGACTTTCCCGCTCATTGTCCTCGACAACGGATTGCGCGAGCGCCACCGCCTCTGCAATTTTTCTTTCTAATTCTTCCTGTCTATCATCGTTCTGCATACAGGCATTACTCCACTTCTCTGTAGAACATTTCGACAAGCTGCTCCTTTAACGCCGCATCGTCAACAATATATTCATCATAATAATTCTCTCTCTCATATGAACCCGGGAACTCATACATTCCGTCATCAGTAAACTCCGCCCCGGCAAATTTCCACGCCAGATACAGCATCCCGGTTCTGGATATGTCTGTTGATATATATCCCGACATCTGTTCATACATATCCCATATCTTCAGGGGATTTCTCTTAAGCTTTTCCTTTAGCAGACCGCACCATGCACACATGTACTGCTTCTGCCTGTCCATACGGGCGGCATTTGTTCCTATATCCTCCGAGGCACTGTTGCGCTCCGTCACATAATATACCGCCTGCTCCCCTGACAGTGTCACTGTCTCGCCCTGGCGTATATCTGCTCTGTCCAGATCCTCCATGGCTTTCACCGTCACTCCGCCGACAAGCTCGTTCATCTTGCTGATCCCATCAAAGTCAAGCGTCACATATGCATGTATCGGAAGTCCGTCAAGCAGTTCTGATACCGTATATTCCGTGAGTTCCGCACCGTCAGCCACATCACTGCCATATGAAAATGCCAGTGCTGCCTGAAGATTCTGGGTCGTGATATATTTGCCCGCAACACCAAATACCTTGACAGGTGCCAGAGTATCCCTGTTGATATTCAGGCATCTTATCGTCTTGTCCCTGACATTGAGTGTGACAAGTATCAGGGCATCCCCCTGTCCCACGGTGTCAGCCTCTCCTCTGGCATCCACACCGATACACAGTATATTAATGTTGTCTTCATCATACATGTAGCTGTGACCTTCATACAGCATTTCAGCATTCCTGGATCTTTGTCCTCTGAGGGAGCTTCTGCCCGCATGAAGATATGCCGCACATACCAGGATCACCGCCACAACTATAGCCAGAACAGCCACGGCTGCTATGAGTAATTTTTTCTTAACTTTACTGTTACTTTTCATGTTCATGTTTTCAAAAAGCGGCATGGAAACTTCCGTGCCGCTCTTGTTCTTATCTTATATGCCTGACGTACTGCAATGCATCAATATTTCTTATCGATTATGCATACAGTGGATACTTCTCTACAATGCTCTTTACAAGCTGCTCAGCCTTTGCCTTATCATTGTCAAGTACTGCTGCCTTTATGGCGTCTGCTATGATCTCCATGTCAGCCTCATTTGCACCTCTTGTGGTAACGGCTGGTGTACCAAGTCTTATTCCACTTGTTACAAATGGTGACTTAGGGTCGTTTGGAACAGTGTTCTTGTTTGCTGTGATATGAACCTCGTCAAGAAGCTTCTCAACTTCCTTACCTGTAAGTCCAAGTCTCTTGAGATCCATGAGCATCAGATGATTGTCTGTTCCGCCTGATACAATATCAAAGCCTCTTGACATGAGTGCCTTTGCAAGTGCTGCCGCATTCTTGACAACCTGCTCCTGATATGCCTTGAACTCAGGTGTAAGAGCCTCCTTGAAGCATACTGCCTTACCGGCTATCACATGCATGAGAGGACCGCCCTGGATTCCAGGGAATACAGCCTTGTTGAAATTAAACTTCTCATTTATCTCGTTGCTGCACATGATCATACCACCACGAGGTCCGCGGAGAGTCTTGTGCGTTGTGGTTGTTGTCACATGGGCATATGGGATTGGGCTCATGTGAAGTCCTGCTGCCACAAGTCCGGCAATGTGTGCCATATCTACCATGAGATATGCTCCAACCTCATCAGCGATCTCTCTGAATCTCTTGAAATCAATAGCTCTGGCATATGCTGAAGCTCCTGCTACGATAAGCTTTGGCTTGCACTCCTTTGCGATCTCGAGAACTCTGTCATAATCTATAAATCCGTCATCGTTTACACCGTATGGCACGCAGTGGAAATACTTTCCAGACATGTTGACCGGTGAACCGTGGGTAAGATGTCCGCCGTGATCAAGATTCATTCCCATAAATGTATCGCCAGGATTAAGTATTGCGAAGAATACGGCCATGTTTGCCTGTGCTCCTGAGTGTGGCTGTACATTCACATACTCACAGCCAAACAGCTCCTTGGCTCTCTCTCTCGCAAGGTCCTCAACAACATCCACATACTGACATCCACCGTAATATCTCTTACCAGGATATCCCTCTGCATACTTGTTGGTGAGATGGCTGCCCATGGCTGCCATAACCGCCTTTGATACGATATTCTCGGAAGCTATGAGCTCCAGGTTGTTATTCTGTCTGTTGAACTCGTCTGTCATTGCTGCCGCTACTTCTGGATCTACCTTTGTTATCTCGTCAAAACTGAACATCGAATTTACCTCCATCAAAAATTTGTTCCTATTATACTCATATATATCACTGTTTTTCAACAGTAAAATTTAACATGTCCTTGTACTGACCATACTCGTACTCATCATAAAAATATTCCTCAGGTCTTGCGGATATTCCAAGCTCGTCATACCATTCGCCGAGAAGCTTATCTCTGAGCTTTGTCTTTGTCGGCTCCGCCAGCGTGTTGTAGTTCCACAAGCTGAAGTGAAGAGCGTAATTTATATAGTCCTTCTCTATCTCTGTGTACAGACCGTGATCCTTCAGCATCTGTCTGAGTGCCAGCAGCATGTGATAGAAATTATCCCACGACTTCTCTCTGGTCTTGGACAGCGAATCCCGGGTATCCACTCTTCTGTGGATGAGTATCTCACTTACTGTACATATGCGCTCCGCCAGCACCAGCGCGCTGAACACGAACAGCGCATCATTTGTGGTTCTCTGCTCCTGGAATTTCAGATCATTCTTCATCACAAATTCCCTGAGATACAGCTTATCCCACGCCCATCCCACAAATGCTCTGAATATATTTGTGGATATCTGTCTGCGGTTAAACGGCTCATACGGTGGAAGTGCCCACTCTATCATGGCCCACTTCTCATATACATACTCCTCAGTATCCATGTTGTACTGGTCTGATTTGTAGATGACTATCTCCGCCTGCTCCTCCTCGGCTCTGCGGAAAGCCTTCTCTACCATCTCAGGCTCGTAGAAATCGTCGCAGTCGAGAAACAGTATATATTTTCCTGTTGCCTCCTGCATTCCACGGTTTCTTGCCGCACCCGCTCCGGCATTCTTCTCTCTTATAAGTACGATCCTGTCATCCTTCTGCGCATACTGTTCTATGATCTGCGACGAATTATCGGTGGATCCATCGTCAACGCATATTATCTGTATATTTCTAAGGGTCTGTCCGGTTATCATGTCCAGACATCCCTCTATGTAACTCTCCGCATTGTATACTGTCAACACAATCGATACATCAATCACTGATACACCCCCTCCATCTCATCTGTTAGTTTCTATGCAAAAGCTTCTTTACAGCCTTCTTCAGTGTCACCGGAACAAACATCACAGCCTTGCCCACACGGAAAGTGGTTGATGTCTCATAGTTGATCCGCTGAGCTTCCATCTCTCTTCTGAGTTCATCATTTTCTCTGTGACTCGCATCCAGCTCTTCAGCGCGTCGCCCCAGTTCATTGTTAAGGTCAAATATCTTTTTGCTGTAGACTACCTTGCCGAGATAATATCTCTTGAGAAATCCCGGATTCTTAGCAAGAACATAAAGCCCTGTCTTCTCCTCCTGGCTGAACAGCTCCTGGTCAAGCTCATCAAGTTCCATGCTCCTGTGGAAATCAACAGCCATACGCTCAGCAAACTGCCAGCCCGCATCCTCTGTCATCCAGTGAAGCATCTCGTAGTAACATCTCCATCTCTGAAGAGTGTAATATCCCTTCCACTTCTCCCACACAGACCAGTCCTGCATGAGATGATCCTTTATGCGGTCGTAGGTTATATTGACCGTGTACGCCGCATCCACATCGTCTATCCACACTGTGTCTATCTCAACTCTGTCACACATGTCACAGGCTGCAAACATCGCCCTATCAGCATGTACAAATGCCATCCACAATATATACAGATCAGGAAACAGCCCCTGCTGATGTGTCTCCACTCCGTCGCAGTATGTGTCCAGAAAGCTTCTGCTGTAAAGCCCCGCGCACACATGCCGTATCGCTATCGATATCTCAGGAGACGATGCCAGGCTCATAACCACTTCCCGCTGGACACTGTCATCCATTCTGTCATCAAACACTCCGATAAATTCCAGTTTTCCCTGCACGGCCCTTTCTACCAAATGCTTCACAGCCTCCTCCGAAACAGCCACGCATCGTCTCGCCAGAAAAACATAATCGCCAAGATCTATCTTTTTTAAGCTGACATTCTCTGTACTCACTCCCTGCCCTCCTCATGTAAATTTCAAATAATATACCGAACATTTTTCACCAGCGCCAATTATACCATTAATTTCATTTTTTGTGAATACAGAGAAGGGCACAGGAGTATTACCCCTGTGCCCTTCTCTGTATGACCTGTATTATTTTATCTCTCATTTCCTGCCACAAGAGCCGTTCCATCATAATCGATGACTATGGCTGACTGTGTGCTCACGCTGCCCGCAAGTATCATCCTGGCAACAAGCGTCTCCACATTCTTCTGCAGATATCTCTTGAGCGGTCTTGCACCATACACCTGATCATATCCCTGATCGATGATGTGCTGCTTTGCACTCTCCGTAAGTTTGATAGTGATCTCCCTGTCTGCCAGTCTGCTGTTGAGATCTGCCATGAGAAGATCAACGATACCACTGATGTTGTCCTTGGACAGTGCCCTGAATGTAATGATCTCATCAATACGGTTCAGGAACTCAGGTCTGAATCTGCTCTTAAGCTGAGCCATTACGTCATTCTTCAGTTCATCTGTGATCTCTCCGCCGGCAGCTGCAATATCTGCACCACCGATATTTGATGTCATGATAATGATCGTATTCTTGAAGTCCACAGTTCTGCCCTGAGAATCCGTGATACGTCCATCATCAAGCACCTGAAGGAGCACATTGAACACATCCGGATGTGCCTTCTCTATCTCATCAAAGAGGACAACCGAATATGGCTTTCTACGAACAGCCTCTGTCAGCTGACCGCCTTCATCATAACCTACATATCCCGGAGGCGCTCCTATAAGCCTTGACACGCTGTGCTTCTCCATATATTCACTCATATCGATACGGACCATGTTCTGCTCATTATCAAACAACGCCGCAGCAAGACTCTTTGCAAGCTCTGTCTTACCTACACCGGTTGGTCCAAGGAATATAAATGAACCGATTGGCTTGCTAGGATCCTTTATTCCTGCTTTTGATCTGATGATCGCATCGCTGACATAGTCAACGGCTTCATCCTGACCTACAACTCTCTTCTTAAGTTCGCTGGCAAGATTGAGGGTCTTGCTCTTCTCGCTCTCAGTAAGCTTTGCAACAGGAATTCCTGTCCACTTGGATACGATCTTCGATATCTCATCTTCTGAAACCACCTCATGAACAAGCTCCCTCTCCTTATCTGAAGCTGTGGACTCAGCCTCTGCAAGCTCTTTCTGGATCGCTGGAAGCTTACCATACTGAAGCTCTGCTGCCTTGTTCAGATCATAATTTCTCTGTGCAGCCTGAATATCAGCCTTGACCTGCTCCATCTCTTCCTTGAGTGTTCTTATCTTCTCAACTGCAGCCTTTTCATTCTCCCACTTTGCTTTCAGGGAATTTGCCTGATCCTTGAGTTCTGCCAGTTCAGCCTGAAGGTCTGCCAGTCTCTGCTTTGACAGATTATCCTCCTCCTTCTTAAGGGCTGTCTCCTCAATCTCCAGCTGCATTATCTTACGTGTGATCTCATCCACTTCAACAGGCATTGAATCAAGCTCTGTCTTGATCATGGCACACGCCTCGTCAACAAGATCTATTGCCTTATCCGGCAGGAATCTGTCTGTTATATATCTGTTGGAAAGAACCGCTGCGCTTACAAGGGCACCATCTGATATCTTAACTCCATGGAACACCTCGTACCTCTCCTTGATTCCTCGAAGGATAGATATTGTATCTTCAACGGTTGGCTCATCCACCATAACCGGCTGGAAACGTCTCTCAAGAGCCGCATCCTTCTCTATATACTGTCTGTACTCGTTCAGTGTTGTGGCACCTATACAGTGCAGCTCACCTCTGGCGAGCATAGGCTTAAGCATGTTTCCCGCATCCATTGCACCATCAGTCTTGCCTGCTCCGACGATAGTGTGAAGCTCATCGATGAACATAATCACTTCACCCTCAGACTTCTTAACCTCATCAAGGACATTCTTAAGTCTCTCTTCAAATTCACCTCTGTACTTGGCACCGGCCACAAGAGCTCCCATATCAAGTGCAAATATCTTCTTGTTCTTAAGTCCCTCTGGCACATCACCTCTGAGTATCCTCTGTGCAAGTCCCTCTACAACCGCAGTCTTACCTACACCAGGCTCACCGATAAGCACCGGATTGTTCTTTGTCTTCCTTGACAGGATCCTGATCACATTTCGTATCTCAGCGTCACGTCCTATTACCGGGTCAAGTTTCTGCTGTCTTGCCCTCTCGACCAGATCATATCCGAACTTCTCCATAGCCTCATATGAGCTCTCCGGATCATCGCTGTCCACCTTGTGGTTACCTCTGATTTCTGCCAGCTCCTTGAGGAATGCATTCCTGCTAACTTCCCAGCCTTTAAGAAGCTCCTTGATATCCGAATCAGCCTTATCCACCATGCCGAGGAACAAATGCTCAACAGACACATATGTGTCGCCCATCTGCTTTGCTTCCTTCTCTGCCTGGATGAGAGCCTTTGAGAAGTTATTTCCGGCATACATATTGCCACCGCTGACCTTCGGCAACCTTGCCAGCTTATCCTCCACCGCATTCACGGCACCAGTAACATTCACGCCCATCTTCTCAAATATCTTGGCTATCAAACTGTCATCTATCTCAAGCAAGCCAGCCAAAAGGTGCATCTGCGTAAGTTCCTGATTGTCGTACTCCAGAGCTTTTTCTTTTGCTTTCTCTACAACTTCCAACGATTTACGTGTATATTTATCCATCTCCATAGCTGTTTACCTCCTAAACTAAACTTTCAGGGAACTGATACCTTAATATCACTTCCCTGTCTGATGATAATATAACACACTTGTTAGCACTCGTCAATACTGAGTGCTAACATTTTTTTATTATTTTAAATTATTTCTCTCTACGGTAAACTACCACCCCGGCAGCCCCTAATAAACATGCCATCATGACTATGAGCATCAATGCCACATTTCCGTCATCTCCGGTATTTGGTACACCTGACCCCTTTTTTGAGTCTGCTACAGTTGTATTCTCTGTTGAAGTCACGTTAGTTTTCTCATCGGTTGTCTGTCTCTCTGTTGTTACCTTCTCTGTCGTCTGCTCACTTGACGTTGGTTTTTCAGTTGAAGGTTCATTTGTAGTCGGTTCATTTGTTGCTGGTACATTCCCCTTCTTTACCACTACCTTTGCAGCAGGAGATGCATAATAATTTTTGGTCTCCTTATATCTCACATAATAATTTCCATCTGCAAGTTTCTTAAGTACCGTGCTTTCACAATCCAACCATTTTTTCTTGTCAACACTATATTCCATTGACGTCTTCAGATTAGATATCTGACCATCATTTTTCCCATCCACAGTCTCTGCCGTTGCGACCAAACCTGTAGGTGCCTTCTGCTTTGCCTTATCTATTGTGAACTCTTCCACGATCTGTCCATGCATGGTATTCTCACCCTTGATAGTAACTGTAGCTGTTCCCGCATCAATATTATCCGCATATACACATGAGTAACTTTTTCCCTCTGTCAGAGTCTTTCCGCCATAAGAAACCGTAACCGCAGGTTTCTTTTCTTTTCCATCGTACACATATGTTTTTGGATCAATGCTGACAGCGACATCTGCATCATCCGACAAGCTGCGGTAACGGAGAATAAAATCCTTAGCCTTGGCTCCTGTCTCATCATCAATGATTGTCGTTCCTTCTACAGAAAGTCCCTCTGGTACAAACTCTTTCACGCCGTCAAATCCATCTGCAATATGCCCAAAGTTGCTAAGTCCGTCACTGTTCTGTACCGTAAATACACAGTCTGTATCCATCTCAAGTTTTTCAAACCAACACTGTGAACCGTTGAGCGTCACATTTGAGCCATTATTCAGACAGATTCCATCTTTTGTCATCCAGTTGATACTATCCGTAATGAATTTGACATTTGACAAAGTCAGCATAGCATTAGTAAATCCAACACTTCCATTTGTGATACCGCAATTTAATGTTCCGTTTTTCACGTATAACGAATAATCAAAATTCATCATCTGCAAAGTGACACTTTTACCGTTGAGATCTATAATGATATGTTTATTATGTTCACCATCATTGTATCCTATAGAAGCCGAAGGATCATATATATCACTAATTATACATATTGTATAGCCATTCTGTGCGGCTACAAATGCATCAGCCAGTGTAGCATATGATCCGATCTCATCGCCATTGCCATCCGTCACAATTGCCACATCCCCATCCGCGGCCTGCACCTTCACAGAGTTCTTTCCCGCAATAATCACTACAGCAAATATACATGCCATAATCAACCCAGTTACCAATTTCTTTGATTTCATAATTATCCCTTTCCTCCTGTCTTTAATCCCTGGCAGTTACTGCCAGATATTGCCATCAACATAACAAATAATTATAATACACTGAGTTTTTTAGTAAACTAGCCAAACGGCTAGTTTTTAAAATTAAATGACTAAATGCATAACTTTAGTACGAAAAAGAACCAGCACTCAAATGCCGGTTCTCCCTGTTATGATATTATTCTATTATCACAGCTCCTCACCATTGGTCTCTATAACATGTTTGTACCAATAATAAGAATCCTTCTTGTATCTGTTCAAAGTTCCACTGTTCTCGTCCTCTTCTCTGTCCACATACACAAATCCGTATCTCTTCTGATATCCGTTGAGCCAGCTGAGAAGATCTGTGTAAGACCATGTGCAGTATGCCAGGACACGGCAGCCATCATCACACGCTTTCTTGAGCTCCTCTATGTGATGTTTCAGGTAATCTATCCTGTACGGATCATGGATCTCCCCATCCTCAAACTTGTCAAATGCGCCGAGGCCATTCTCAGATATGACTATAGGAAGATCATATCTCGATGTTATCTGTCTGCAGCACATGCGAAGTCCCATCGGATCGATGGTCCAATCCCAGTCTGTCGTAGGAAGGAATTCATTTGCAGGATTCTTGTAAAGTCCCGGAACACCCTGAACCTTTGCCGTGCCCTTCTTGCCGGTCGTGTTCATCTCGTGAGTCGTTCCCACTCCGTCTATCGGGTTGTGCTCGACAACGCATGACTGATAATAGTTTACACCCATGAAATCTATGAGACCTGCAGCCTCCCTGAGGATATCCTCGTCACCGTCCTCCATAACCGGAGTTAGATCCTTGCTCTTGAGGTAAGCAGCGGCAGCCCTTGGATAACGGCCATAGGCATACATATCCATCCAGTAGAAGTTGTTCAGATCATCATAATCCATCTTCGCCATCGCATTTTCAGGCTTTCTGTCAAATGCGTATGACGGTGTATATGCGAAGGATGAACCGACCTTAGCATCCGGGCAGATCTCCTTGAGTGCAATAACACTCTTGGCGTGTGCCATAAATGCATGATGGTTTACCTGATAGAACATCTTCTGGTCATCAACCTTTCCTGGTGGGTGCATTCCTGCATTCCAGCCAAGACCTGTAAATACATTCTGCTCATTCATGATTATCCAGTGCTTTACCCTGTCACTGTATCTCTCAAACAGAACCTTTGCGTATCTGACGAAATCATCGACTATTCGTCTGCTCTCCCATCCGTGATACTGCTCCTCAAGTGCCTGTGGCATATCCCAGTGGTACACTGTTACCATAGGAACAATTCCATACTTAACCAGTTCATTGATCAGGTCATCATAGAACTGTAAGCCCTTTTCATTTATCTCGCCATTGCCATCAGGTATGATCCTTGGCCAGGATATTGAGAACCTGTAAGTCTTAAGTCCCATCTCCGCCATAAGTGCCACATCTTCCTTGTATCTGTGGTAATGGTCAACCGCCTTATCACCTGTCGTAGCCTTAAATGTTTTTCCCGGGATCCTTACGAACTGATCCCAGTTGGATGGGCCTTTGCCATCCTCATTCCACGCTCCCTCTATCTGATATGCAGCAGACGCACTGCCCCACAGGAAATCTTTCGGGAAGCCATTTGATCTGTCAAAATACATAAACCGTCCTCCATACTATATAGAATCTGTATAGCATGCCTTCAACATGCCTTTGTCGTCATATGCTACAGACTGCCCAGCACATCTCCTATCTTATCCGCTATCAGAAGATCTGCATTGCTGTCCGACTGTGTCGGGGACATATTTATAACCACCAGTTTCCGCCCCCTGAAATATCTGATAAGTCCTGCTGCCGGATACACAACAAGCGATGTACCACCGATTATCATCGTATCCGCCTCGGATATATACTGGAGTGCCCTCGACATATTATCCTCATCAAGTGCCTCCTCATACAGCACCACATCCGGTTTTACAGTGCCTCCGCACTTTTCACACTTAGGCACACCATCCGAATTGACTATATAATCCAGGTCATAGAAAGCATGGCATTTCTCACAGTAATTTCTATGAACAGAACCATGGAGCTCTATGACATTCCTGCTACCTGCCATCTGGTGAAGTCCGTCGATATTCTGCGTTATCACCGCCTTGAGCTTTCCCTGTTTCTCAAGCTCCGCCAGCTTTATATGAGCCTTGTTCGGCTTTGCATCAGCAAATATCATCTTGTCCTTATAGAATCTGTAAAATTCCTCCGGGTTACGTCTGTAAAAGCTGTGGCTGATTATAGTTTCCGGCGGATACTTATACTTCTGATTATACAGTCCATCCACACTTCTAAAATCTGGTATACCACTCTCCGTCGATACTCCTGCACCGCCAAAGAAAACGATATTATCCGAATCTTCTATGATCTGTCTCAGCTCATTCAACTTTTCTGTATCCATATACATACACCTCCAGACAATGACTACTGTGTCTCAGTAACTTTTACCATAACTGTACACGTATTTACCACGGTGTACTTATCTCCATCAGGGACACTGAGCGTGATCGTATTATCGCCATATGAGAGCTTGGAAGCATCTATGGACAGCTTCAGGCTCTTGGCCGATACCTTGGACACCGCACTTGAGATTCCACTCACGGTTATCGTATTGCTATCACCCATGCTCATCTCATAGCTGTATCCACTCTGCTTGCCCCTCAGGATGATATCCCCTGTGGTCACCGTTATATTTCTTGTAACTGATTTCTCGATCGCTATCTTCACATTGATGTATGCGCTCTCCTTTGTCACGACCACACCCTCTGGAAGATACTTTGATACATCAAGTGTCGTCTCAACATCTGCTGTACATCCGCTCACATCAACATCCGTTATATCAAGGCTTGTTATATCCTTTATTATCGATGCGTCTCCACCTATATCAACGGTCTCCGGTACATATGTTATATCTGATACAAGATATCCATCCGCAGGATCTCCTGTGACATCCACATGAACAGGTATATTCTTAGTCTTGTATACCGGAACTGTGACTGCTATCGATATCTCATCGTAGGATATCGACTTGTCTGATATCTTCTCACCATCAGCGGTTACAAATACAGGCGTACAGTTTGTCGTTATATCATCCTTTGCACTGGTCACATCAACTGTCACCTCTGCACGATCTATGCTCGAAACTATACTTGCAGCACCCTTTATCGTTATGAGGTTTGGAGCTGCCACACTGTTACCAACCGTATATCCGGAAGCAACCTCGCCTGTTGTCACCACGGACACAGGAACTGACACTGACTTCTCGTCCTCAAGTTCAACTGACAGCACGTTGTCCACAACAGTTATGCTGACCTTTTTAGCTATGTTGGTGCTGTTCGCAGTTACAGTGATAGGCACCGCATTTGTTATGGATATCTTTGACATATCCGCTACAGCCTTGAAATCCGACGCATCAAGATCGCTTATAAGTGATTTACGTCCTTTGACGACTATATCCACGGTATCACCTGAAGTTATCGTGTACAACTGATTCTGACTTGTTATGGCGTCAGTATTTACCAGATTGACCGGAATGTCCCTTATGGTCCTTGTCACGGCTGAATCATCGATGTTCAGTACAAGAAGCCACACCAGAAATCCAAGCACAACCGACAGAAGCTTAAGACCTATATTGCTGTATATCTTATTTGCCTTTTTCTTAGGCTCTGCGCTGTTATTTTTCATTCTCATCAGCCTCCTTTCTGGAAGCTTTATTCTTATTCTCCACAACGACTCTCTTTCTCCGCTTAACCGGACGGGCACCTGAAGACCTGTGGCTCTTTCTTCCATTATACTCCTTGCACAGCGTCTGAAGATGCCTTCTCACGCCCTCGCTGTCCAGATTCCTGAAGAGCTCGCCTCCCTGTGCAATGGATATTGAACCTGTCTCCTCAGATACGATAAGAGTCATACTGTCTGACACCTCACTGATACCTATACCGGCTCTGTGTCGTGTTCCAAGCTCCTTGTTGATGGAGTCATTTGCAGACAGTGGCAGATAACATGTGGCAGAAACTACCCTGTTCTTTCTTATGATCACCGCACCATCATGAAGCGGTGTGTTGTGCTCAAATATATTGAGAAGTAACTGGTTAGTCACGACCGCATCGATCGGTATTCCCGTATCAATATACTCGCCCAGTGCAACTTCATTCTCAATGACTATGAGTGCACCGGTACGGTTTGCAGACAGGACCTGGGCCGTCTTCACAAGCTCATATATCGTTTTCTCCGATATAACACCATCATCCTCGCCATCTCGTATAATGTAATTGATCAGCTTCTTTCTTCCAAGCTGTTCAAGTCCTCGTCTGAACTCCGGCTGGAACAGGATCACCACCGCTATTATTCCCACACTGAATGCATTCTTAAGCAGATATAAGATCGTATTGAACTGGAACACCGCCGCAATGGCAGTGAAGAGCACGATCATAACTATACCCTTCAGAAGAGTCCATGCTCTGCTCTGCTTGAACCACAACATGATCCTGTATATAAAGAATGACAAAATAAGTATCTCTATTATATCTACTGTGCCTGGAACTGTTATATAAAACCAATCAAAATACGTTGATATAAACGTTGATATCTTATCCATTTCATCCTCCTTTCGGTATATAAATACTCCGTATAATTAATGTGACCTGACAAAAGTCAGGTCACTCACATGTAAGCTCTTTTCAATGTATCTATCTTGTTGATCCTGTAACAGAATCTTCCTTTGCCGCAGACCGGCTTCTCTGTGCGCCTGATCCGGACGAAGTCGACCTCTTCTGCTGTGGTCTTGGCGATGGCTGCTCTCTTCTGGCTGCCTTTCTCTGGGCACCACCCATGACCTTTGGCACAGCCTTTACATAGTAGTAGTAGTCATCGTCCTCAAACTGTGTATTCTCAACACTTGAGTAGTCCACAACTATCTTGAAGAACTGAACCACTATGGCCACCAGTATCGCCAGTATGCATCCAAGCAGAGCCCCCGCAAGGGATACCTCAACTTCCATGGACAAAGTTCCAACCAGGAACAGTATGATCTCTACCACACCGCCTGTGATGATGGCAACGTACCATGAATATGCAAATGACATTCTATATATTATGTATGTAAGAACTATAACAACTGCAAACACTATTATGGTGAGCAGAAGTGTCTTATCCTGTACCAGATGCTGGAAAATATACTTGTATCCCTCTATCAGATCACCCTCTGCTGAACTTGAGCTTAAAGCGACGTAATCAGCAGTATGCTTCAGGAAGAAGTAGAATATACAGCCAAATGCTGCAGGAACCATTCCTGTGAATCCAGCTGTCATTCCAGCCAGGATCGGCATGAAATACTGGAACTTTATAATGTAAAAGAATGGCATAAACAGAATGATCCATGATGCCTTAGGGAAAAATCTTATATATACACAATACATTATCACAAATATGACAACAAATGAGATTCCAAGCTCCAGACTTGCGCTGGCAACCTGGGCACATGCGTACAGTCCTGCAATGGCAAGTGTGAGCTGGCCTGAAAGGAACGCACACACAAAAGCTGCTGCCAGGACCACTACGATACTGCTTATCGTGCTGTTATATCCTGTGAGATGGTTTATTGACCAGAACACAACAAGTGCCAGTATAAACTTACACAGTGGTGAAACAAATTTATCATACTTACTACAAAAATTCTTTACTCCATCGCGGAAATCCAGAAGTGTTGACATTATCAGTTAGCCCTCCTCTTTTTTTTGACAGAACGGCGTGTTCCGTCCTCGTTCTCATAAAATTCTATCAGTTTCTTAAGATTCTGGTTATACTTTATGAGTTTTGGCTTTGCCTTCATATATCTGTATGTATATAAGACCCACGCGAAAAGCGCAAATGCAATACACACCACTGCATAGCCGCCCACAATGCTGCTCGCCACCTTCACATAGTCAAGCTCTGTGAGCTTCTCAACTATATCTGCAAGATTATAGTATATGTAAGCTGCGGCAAAAACTACAAACAGCACCGTAGATGAAACAATTGTCTTAAGACAGTTAAGCTTCACATAGTCACTTTGAAAATATTTACCCTTTTCGAGATCCTCACGCCCAAGCGACTCCTTGTACATGGCGATCTTCGTCATTAGAATGACCTTTTCTTCATTTACCATTGCTCGATTCTATCTCCTTATTCTGGTCACTTTTCCACAAATGACCATAACTAGCAGTATTATACCCCGCGTCTTAATATTGCGCAAGTTTTATATTTAGAATTTAATGTCTATTAATGTATGATCACCAAGTGCGTCCGCCGTAGTAATCATGTTCATTTTTGTATGTCTCGTATGCATCCATCTCCTGATTTCGTTGCTCAAGACTGTCTCCCTGGATGGCATCGAGCTGCTTTCGTATCTCCGATTCTTTATCAGAAGACTGAGGCTCCTGTGTATCCTCTTCGTTTTCATCGTCACTGCCCTGATTCTTCTGGTCATTTGGATCCTGATCACCTTTCTGATCCTGTTCCTCCGTCTGCTTCCTGAGCTGTTCCTCAAAGGCATCTATCTCATCCTTCAGAGTCTGTGCATCCTCGTAATGTCCATCCTCATCATCCCTGTGGGCGCAGTCATTCTCTATGAGAATGTCCTTTGCCCCCTCAAGTATGTCTATCACCTCATCCAGATTCTCTTTGGTAACACCATCAGGATCTATCTGCTTCACTATGGACAGCGCAAGGTTGACCCTTGTCTTACAGTCGGACTCACCACCCGGCTTCTTTTCAAGTGCCTTACGAAACTCCTGCTCGGCGCCCTCGTAATCTCCCTGACTGTAATATACATCACCAAGATTATAATGGTATATATGTGGCTGAGTAAAGCCAAGCACGGCGTTCACTGTGCTGTCCACATATTGTCCTTTTTTGTATTCACTTATAAAATGCTCATTGCACAGATAATTCACCAGAAGCACCGCCATACACAGCAGGCTGACAGCTCCGGTCACTGCAGCAACGATCTTTATTATTCCTGATTTGTTTTTCATTTTATGACTTTCTTTCTCATATCAAAAAATTCATATACAACAAGTCCTGCAAATAATGCTGCAAACAGATAATATATATCCACATATCCTATGGTCTTACCCTTATCCGTTGACTCAGCGGTTCCCCGTGACTTCTCCACAACCTTATCCAGCGCAGAACCATCGTTCATATTTATATAGTCGACGCCCAGATCATCGGCAATCTTTTTCAGATTATCCTCATCGATCTTCGACACCGCTGGTTTATACGGGTAGTCCGATGTGTCCTCAAGCAGCTCCTTCCGGTCATCGTAATATGATTTCACATACATGTTGCCGCCTTCCTTTGTGCCGTACCCCAACACTGCGCCTCCATCAATATATTTTTTCGCCCCGTCAAATGACTTGAGTCTGTCGTCGTTGGTTATTTCACCATCGCTTATAAAGAACACGACCACATTTCCATCATTTTTCTCCTTTGCACGCTTAAGGGTATCCTTCATCACATCTATGCAGACATTCATGGACGACCCCCTGGCATATAGCGAATCCAGCGGATATATTGAATCCAGAACACTTTTTGCAAAATTTGAATCATCCGAATATGGCGATATCAGATTTGCACTATTATTGAAAGTTATGACTGCAAATTTAGCACCGTCCATCTCATCAACTATGTGCTCGCAGTCTTTCTTCACCGCCGTCAGCCTCTCTGTATCCCCTGCATAATCCTGAGCCAGCATGCTTATGGTGTCATCCACAACGAACAGCACATATGTGTCAAGCTTCCGGACACTTGTCTCCACGTTGCTGCTTGGGACCATGATCCTCAGATTGATGAGAAATATCAGTATGATGGCAGCTATCTGCCTTATATATGCGCTTCTCTTCCGCCTTTTCAGGAACGCCATGCCAACGCACAATATGAGCATAAGCCAGATTGGTATAATTGGATCTATTCTCATAATTCTCTCCTGTAACGTCTTATAATTTGAGCCAGCGGCCAAGTCCTAGCATTCCTGCAAACAGAACCAGCATCAATACAAATGGATATAACAGCTCAGGTGTCTCAACATCCACCATCCTCACCTTGACCAGATTCTTACTCAGCTTTTCTATCGATGATACTATCTCTCCAAATGATCCGGATTCCTCCTCAAGATAGAATTTACCACCGGTCTTCTCCACCGCATTCTTCATGGACTCCTTGTTTTCCGGTGTCATCTCCTTTGTTCCAACTCCATACACCGTGACATTGTTTGAAACACATATATCGGCCGCCTCATCCAGAGTTGCCACCGGTGTTCCCTGTATATCATTGTCAGTGGAGAATATTACCACCTTTGTCCTCTCCTTGTCAGCATCCGAAAAATCGATTGCCGCAGCAGCAAGGCCGTCCCCTATAAGTGAGCTTCCCCTCTGCTCATTTCCAATCAGAGTTCCAGATGATATATATGCCTGATAATATATCCAGTCGTACCCCGATGAAAATGCATCGTCCAGATTCACTTCATTTCTGCTCTTCAGACACTGTGCGATCAGATCAAGCTGATCCTTCACATACTCATAATCATCCGTGAGCGGAGTAAGCAGCACCGGACTTGTGTTAAATATCACGATTCCAAAACGTTCGCCCTGAAGCTCATCAACTGTTTTCTTCAGCTTGTCCAGCAGATTCTCGTTGAGATAATCCACGGATGTTGATATGTCGATACACAGAATGATGTCCCTGCAATACTTTTCATCCTGCATACGCCTGCTCGTGTATGGTTTTGCCATGAGCAGGAATGCCGATACGACAACCAGTACGCAGCATATGAGCGTGGCTGTAAGCCCGGTCTTATATAATATTTTTCTTTTCCTGAAATATGCCTCATCTTCCTGGCATATGAGCCCTGCGATCTTTTTTCCTCCGGCATATTCCTTTGTCTTTTTGTATTTCACAAACACAAATACCAGCATAAACAGCGCAATAGCCAGGCCTGCATATAGAACAATATGATATTTTATTGCCATCTCTCAATCAAACTCCTTGTCTTCTCAAGGGAAGCCCTCACATCACCATCGGACTTTCTTGCAAATTCCGGCGCATAATACTCAGCCACAAGGTAGTACAGCTCCGGCATGTTTAATCTTTCTATATCATACAGAGTATAATTCTGAACCCTTATGCCGGTTGCAGCATGAACAAATCCCCTGATACAACGGCTCATACGCTGATATGCACCTCTTACATCAAGTTTTCCCTGATCATACTGTCCCGCAATATCCGCCAGTTCTGACAGATATCTGGCCTTCACTCTACCCATATCCATAGGCGCAGGCTTCACCACCTTCGGCAGCTCCGCCGCCATTTTTCTACGTCTTCCCAGATACCAGCAGACACCAAAGAACAACAGCACTGCGGCTGTTATCGCTCCGGTCAGCACGATCGGCCATACCACATACGAAAGCGGCTCCTGCAAATTCACTGAACTTTCCATATCTTATATCTTCTTCCTCTTATCTCCGGGCATCAGCCCATTTAACTACTTTCCAGAGCTCTCAGTCTTGTGCTTGTTGAGCAGCTCTACTATCTTTTCATCCATGCTGTCAGAAGACCTGACCGTCAGGTACGAAATACCAAGTTTCTTAAGCTTGTCGTCACAGGCACTTGAAAGCTCCTGCCTTTTCCTCTCTTCTTTCTTTGCCAGCTTCATGTCCCTGGTAAAAAATTCAGGAATATATGTGTCACCGGATATGTCATATACATTCTTACCGTTCATCCCGGCATCCTCAACATTTATAAGCAGTATATCATGCAGTACCTTTAACTGCTTTACAGTTGCCTCCGACATATTCAGGATACCTCTGGTGTCCGTCACCACAAGTATGATCATTCTCCTCCTGAAATTCCTCGCAATGAAGCTCAGCGCATCCCCCGTATCCGAGTCATTAGTCATGGTAACGTTCCTGTGGTAACCCGCAAGAATATTTTCGACATTTGCAAAGCCTGTCTTAAACGGATAGTGCTCCACGCCCCTGTCTGAAACATAAGTAGCGCTCACATAATCACCATTGTCACACACCATATATGCCAGGGTTCCTGCCGCCATAAGTGCAACGTCACTCTTCTCCTGAACATCATTGGCATATCCAAGCATACGTTTTCCGGCATCCATCACCAGCATTATATTATGCTTCTTCTCGGCGATATACTGTCTGACCAGAAGCTTCTGGCTCCTGGCAGATGCTTTCCAGTCCATGTCCTTGATATCATCGCCAACGACATACTCCCTGAGCTCATCAAAGTTCATACTCCTGCCCTTATAGATGGAATTGTACGAACCATCGATTATCCTCGACGTTGCCTTGGTAGTATATATGGTCTTATATCCCTTCATATTTCCCTGTATTCTGGATATATATGTCATCTTCATAATTAACTGTCTTCCCCTACGGCGTCTTAACCGAACCTATTATGGCATCTATAATCTTCTCAATCTTCACGTCTTCCGCAACAGCGGCAAATGTAAGCATGATCCTGTGTCTCAGGACTGAATATCTGAGTGCTTTCACATCATCAGGAACACAATATCTTCTCCCATTTATAAGTGCGATCGCCTTTGCTACCTCCATGAACGCAATAGCCGCTCTTGTGCTCGCACCCATGGCAACATACTGTGCAAGCTCAGGTGCAAGTATCTTATCCGTCATTCTGGTTGCCTGAACTATATCAACTATATATTTCTTTATCGCCGGATCTATATAAATCCTCTTGCACAGCTTCTGAAGATACACCACATCGTCAACGCTGGCAACGGACTTCACGTCTGAAAAAACTCCTGCCTCCACTCTGTTGAGTATCTCCATCTCATCCCTTGCGCTTGGATATGTCACAGTCTCCTTGAGAAGGAATCTGTCAAGCTGTGCCTCTGACAGCACATACGTACCCTCAGATTCGATCGGATTCTGGGTCGCTATTACCACGAACACCTCCGGCAGCTTATATGTCTTTCCTCCTATACTGACTTCTCTCTCCTGCATCGCCTCCAGCATGGCACTCTGTGTCTTCGCACTGGACCTGTTTATCTCATCGAGTAGTACAAAGTTCGAATAAACCGGACCTATCTTATCCTCAAATGTATTGGTCGCCATGTACATCTGGGTTCCAATTATGTCGCTCGGTATAAGATCCGGTGTACACTGGATCCTTGAAAATGATCCATTAACCGCCTCTGTCATAACCCTGGCAGCAGTGGTCTTGGCAAGTCCTGGAACGGATTCCAGAAGCACATGACCGTTTGTCATCATTGCAACCAGAAGTGAATATCCCAGATAAGGCTGTCCCACAACCTTACTGTTATAGTAACTCAGCAAATTGTTGATTATCTCCGAAGCCTTCTGGACTTCTTCATTTGTTATCTCTCTGTTATCCTGCATAACTACTCTCTTTCCTTTATTTATTATGATGTCTGTCTCCCCGGCATCTATGGTATATAGAATATACCTTTACATGTGATTGCTCAAGTTAACAAATATAAAGTGCCCATGCTATATTTTGTCCATATAAACAAAAAAGTGACCAGGGGGTACCTGGTCACCATAATGAGGGGAGAGAGGATTCAAATAAATGAAAACTCTACTCTCACATATTAACTTATGTTCCATCATAAGTCAACTATTTTTTTCGTTAAATATACCTTTTATTTACAATTTGATCTGCCTACTCCGCATCCGCTACTCTAGTATCCGCATTCACATAACTTGCAGGATTCCTGCGCTTGATGACCCTGAGTACAAATATCAGAAGAACCATCATTGCTATGAATATCGGAAGCATGATAAACCACTTAACATGCAGATGGTATGTAAGCGGTCCAACTATAGCATATGACACGAATGACATGATAGCCGCTGTTATCGCATATGGAAGCTGTGTTGCCACATGATTTACATGGTTACACTGCGCTCCTGCTGATGCCATGATAGTGGTATCTGATATAGGTGAGCAGTGATCTCCACACACAGCTCCAGCCATACATGCTGATATCGCTATGATCATAAGCTCATTATTCTTACCCTCAAATACTGCACACACAATAGGGATAAGTATTCCAAATGTTCCCCATGATGTTCCTGTTGCAAACGCCATGAGACATCCAACTATAAATATAACCGCAGGAAGGAAACTAAACAGACTTCCCGATGCAGATGTCATTGCTGTCTGTACAAAATCCTTTGCACCCATCATATCGGTAGTTCCCTTGAGCGTCCATGCGAATGTAAGGATCAGTATAGCCGGTACCATTGCCTTAAAGCCCTCTGGTATAGCCTCCATACATTTACCAAAATCCAGGACTCCTCTTATCACATACAGAAGAATTGTAATAAGCAGTCCGAACAAGCTTCCAATTGCAAGTCCAACAGATGCATCACTGTTTGAGAATGCCTCTACAAAGCTTACACCGCTGAAGAATCCA
>OIDN01000112.1_pt1 | contig 25466 bp, 18 predicted proteins | sample 1581581 | NCBI WGS metagenome assembly OIDN01 (sample SAMEA3882535, study PRJEB24775) | human gut metagenome | biome: human-associated habitat; feature: intestine environment; material: feces | place: Netherlands | collected 2009/2010
GCCACAATGGTCGACAGCGTCGTCTTACCAAGTCCCGGCGGTCCATACAGAAGCAGATGATCCAGTGGCTCATTTCTCTTCTTCGCCGCCTCTATGAATATGTGCAGATTATCCTTGACCTTTTTCTGTCCAATATACTCCGACAGATACTGAGGTCTGAGATTATATTCACTTTTCTGTTCTTCTATGTCCAAGCTTTCTGTTGAAATAATTCTGCCCATTTTTTCTACCTATCTGATCAATATTCTATATCATAAATCTGAGTGCCGCCTTAAGAAGCTGCTCCTCATCCATATCCGCTGAACCATCTACACGCGAAACAGCACGTCCCGCCTCAACACCTGAATATCCAAGTGCTGTGAGAGCCGATATGACATTTGTTCTCACATCGCCTGCAGCGGTCTGCACAGCAACCGAATCATTGTATGCTGCATCTATCATATCCTCCATACTCAGCTTATCCTTGAGCTCCAGAATGATCCTCGAAGCGCCCTTTGCCCCGATTCCATTAGCCTTTGATATGGCCTTTACATCCTCAGATATGACCGCAAGCCTGAGCTCATTCACGGTGAGTGTTGACAGAAGAGACATGGCTACCTTTGGCCCCACACCACTCACTCCCAGCAGTATCTTGAACACATTGAGTTCATCTGCGTTCTCAAAGCCAAACAGACTTATCTCATCCTCGCGTATATACATGTATGTGCTTACTTTTATCTCTGAATGTACCGGTGGAAGCTTCTCCATAAACTTTCCGGATACCATGAGCTGATACCCTATTCCACCACACTCGATCACTATATAATTGTCACCCTTTATTTCAAGTGCTCCTCGAATATATGAAATCATCCGTTAACTTTTCCTGTCCTGTAATATATGACGGTATCTCAAAATCGCATAGAAACCGACATTAAATCTTCGTAATTATATCATATTATTTATCAATTGTGAATATATGTTTGCTTTTTTGAAAAACGACAGCTACTATATATATTGCAGAACAATGCATGTTCTATAATGTACCTTACGCAAGGAACCAAAAGGAGCCATTATGATAATTTTTGAATATACTGAAGACATAAATGTAGATACAGCTCACATATCGGACGAGCTGTCGGATATACTCTATTTTGATATAGAAACAACCGGCCTCAGCGCCAAACGTTCGGATCTCTATCTGATCGGATGTTCATATTTCTCAGACAGTGCATTTCGCACCCAGTTGATATTCAATGACAACGGAACTTCAGAGCCTGAAATGCTGTCCCATTTTGAACAGATCCTAAAGAATCACAAAATACTGGTGTCATACAACGGCGATACCTTTGACATCCCCTACTTGCTGAAAAAGATGGAGCAATTCGACGTGGACACTACGCTTGACAATATACAGAGCGTGGATATATATAGAACAACCAGAAAATACAAAAAGCTTCTGCGTCTGGACTCGGCTAAGCAGTTTGACATAGAGCATCTGATTGACTTCCAGAGAAATACTTTTATATCAGGAGGCGATCTTATATCCGCCTACAAGCATTATCTGAGTTCTCACGACGAATCTCTGCTTGACGATATGCTCACCCATAACCATGACGATATAAGAGGGCTTATATCTATATCTGAATTTGTGAATATCCCTCATATTCCTGATGACTTTCAGATAGATGATATATCCGATACCATCGATTCAATAACATACAACTGTTCCATTCCAAAGCTTCCATGCCGCATAACGGAATCCCTGAATGGAATTCTTGTAAATGCATGTGACACACATATGCATGTGGTCGTTCCAAAGACCCGGGACACCGAAATGAAATACTTCTTCAAGGACTACAAAAATTATTACTATCTACCTATGGAGCACATGGCCATACACAAATCAATGGCGGCTTATGTGGACGATGCCCACAAGGAAAAAGCGACAAAGGACAATGCTTTCACCACCAAGACCGGCAGCTTCATACCCTGTCCACCAGGATTTCACGGAGAGATATTCTATGATACAGATCTTAAAGGAAACCGTTTTCTTTCGGACAGCACCGAATTACACGAAAAATGTGAGCAATCCCACGCCTATATCCTTGCAGTCCTGAACAAACTATTCTGATATAAATATTCTGACATAAAAAAACCGTAGTCATTATCGACTACGGTTTTCTTAACTGTCTATATATCAGATTACTCCTCTGTGTCCTCTGCTACATCATCTGTATACTCTGGAGCTGGAAGTAATTCCTTTACGCTGAGACTGATCTTCTTGTCATCTGCATTGCACTCAACAACAACTGCCTCAACCTCATCGCCTACCTTGTATACATCCTCTGGCTTGTTAACATGCTCATATGAGATCTGTGATACATGGAGAAGTGCGTCAACACCTGGCTCAAGCTCGATAAATGCACCGAAATCAGCCATTCTTGCTACCTTACCTGTAACTACTGTTCCAGGAGCATACTTCTCTGCTGCGTTAAGCCATGGGTTTGTATCATCAAACTTAAGGCTGAGAGCGATCTTCTCGCCGTCAATGTTCTTGATGAATGCCTTAACAGTATCACCAACCTTGAGAACTGACTTAGGATCGTCAACTCTTCCCCATGACATCTCTGAGATGTGAAGAAGTCCATCTGCTCCACCGAGATCTATGAATGCACCGAAGCTTGTAACGTTCTTTACAACACCCTCAACTATCATTCCAACTTCTATTCTATCAAACAGAGCCTTTGCAGCCTCTGCCTTTCTTGCTGCAACGATCTGCTTTCTGTTACCAATTATTCTTCTCTTCTTTGGCTGGTACTCTGTGAGTACAAACTCGATATCCTGATCAAGGTACTTGTCAAGATTCTTCTCATATGTATCTGAAACAAGACTAGCAGGGATAAATACTCTTGTCTCATCGTACATAACGTTAAGTCCACCGCTTACAACCTGAACAACCTTACCTGTAAGGATCTCTCCTGACTCAAGAGCAGCCTCAAGCTTCTCATTAGCCTTCTCTGCAGCAACTCTCTTGTATGAGAGAAGAACTGATCCCTCGCCATCGTTTGTCTTAACAACCTTGGCTGTTATCGGATCATCAACATGTACAAGCTCTGTCAGATCTGCATTAGGTGTGTTGGTATACTCGCTTCTAGGAATAATACCATCTGACTTGTAGCTGATGTCTACCAGAATCTCATCAGGTTTAACATCGATAACTCTACCTTCTACTATCTCTCCTGTCTTGATTGAGACTCTGCTCTCATCATTCTTTAATAATTCTTCAAAATTCATCTCGTCCATCCTACCATGAACCTCCTTAATAATTTTGTTTGGGGTAGATGCCCCAGCTGTAATACCTACCCTACTAACGGATTCAAAAGTAGTCAAATCCAAATCAACGAGTGTCTGTATATAGTAAGTATTCTCACATTCTTTTTTACTAATCTCATATAACTTCTGAGTATTAGAGCTGTTCCGACCACCTATAACAATCATGGCATCTACCTTTGATGCAATCTCCTGCGCCTCCCTTTGACGCACAGACGTAGCATTACAGATAGTCTTATAAGCAGTAACATTATACAATTTATTTCGAATAATATCAACAATATAATTAAATTTTCTGTAATTAAAAGTTGTCTGACTAACTATCGATATATTATCCGCTGTTTTGACCTCTCCGTCAATATATTTTCTTACAAAAGCCTCAGCCTCCTCCTCGGAACCTATGACTACCGGAGGCTCTACACACCAGCCCACGATTCCTTTCACCTCGGGATGGCTTGAGTCGCCTATGATGACGACTGTATTTCCTTTCTGCCCTTCCTCGCGCACTATGTTGTGTATCTTCTTGACAAATGGACAGGTCGCATCTATCACCGTATTCCCACCAGCCTCCAGAATGTCATATATCCTTTTCTCAGCGCCATGGGATCTGATTATGACCTTGCTGTCTTTTATCTCAAGCAATTCGTCATCACTGTCGATCACCTGCACTCCGTGCTTTGTAAGGTCACCAACCACCTCTTCATTGTGTATTATCTGACCATAAGTATACACATTTTCCTCGTCAGCATGTTCGTATGCTGTATCCACCGCACGCTGAACGCCAAAGCAGAATCCGGCACTCTTTGCAAGTAATATCTCCATATCTAAACCACCTGTATTACATTCTCTCTCTTGCAAGTCCGACTATAGTGTCTGTAACCTGCTCTATCGTCATATCTGAGCTGTCGATAAGAACCGCGTCATCAGCCCTCTTTAAAGGAGCTGTTTTTCTCTCCATATCCTGCTTATCCCTCTGGATTATATCCTGCTCTATCTTCTCTATATCAATATTCTCAGCGCCCTTTGCGACAAGCTCGTCATATCTTCTTTTGGCCCTCACTGCCGAAGAGGCGGTAAGGTATACCTTGAGCTCTGCTGAAGGAAGTATATTTGTTCCTATATCCCTTCCATCCATGACAACATCATTTGAAGCAGCGAGATCCCGCTGGAGTGACAAAAGCTTTTCCCTGACGCATGGAAGTGCAGATGCCTTTGAAGCCATATTACCGGCAGCCTCAGTTCTCAGCTTTCCTGTTACATTCTCGCCGTTAAGGTAGACCTGCTGTGCTCCATCCTCATATTTTATCTCCACGGAAATGTCCGCTATGCTTTTCTCCACCAGGTCTTCATCGCTGGCAGATATATCGCTTTCTGTGAGATATACAGCCACCGCCCTGTACATGGCACCTGTATCCACATATATAAAACCAAGCTCGCCTGCCGCCTTTTTTGCTATCGTGCTTTTGCCTGCACCTGCAGGTCCATCTATTGCTATATTCATATCTTCGTCTCCCTGTAATTAAATTGTCTGTCGTCCACGCCTATTGTAAACTCTCGGAAGCAGAAAGTCCAGCCAGATATCCAGTCGACCACGCCACCTGCAGGTTAAATCCACCTGTCAGCGCATCGATATCCAGCAGTTCTCCGGCAAAATACACGCCCCCCACAAGCTTAGACTCCATGGTGGAAGGATTTACCTCTTTTACGCTCACTCCGCCTCTTGTGATTATAGCCTCATCATATCCCCGAAGCCCCACAAATGTAAGTCTGAATTCCTTCAGCACATCTATAAGTCTCTGTCTTTCTTCCCTGGTCACTGAGTTGACCTTCTTATACGGATCGATACCGGATCTCTCCACAACCACATCTATCATCTTGATCGGAAGCAGATCTCCAAGAGAATTCTTGAAGTCTTTGTTTGCATATTTCTTGAAATCCTTGAGGAGTCTGGCATCAAGCATATCTCTGTCCATAGCCGGCTTCAGATCTATGTACATGTCTATATCTTTTCCAATATACCTGTGTATATATGCGGAGGCCTTGATCACCAGCGGCCCACTTATGCCAAAGTGGGTAAACAGCATCTCCCCCTGTTCGTCAAATATTTTCTTCTTTCCACTGCTTATGTGAAGTGCCACGTTTTTAAGCGACAGTCCCATCATCATGGAGCAGCATTTCTCTTCTATCTCAAACGGAACCAGTGATGGACTTAACGGCTTTATCGTATGACCCATATGTTCTGCCAGTCTGTATCCGTCTCCGGTAGATCCCGTGAGTGGATACGATCTTCCGCCGGTACAAATTATAACAGCATCACAGTATATCCTGTCATTGCCTGTCCCGCCGTTATCTCCTGATACGTCAACACTCTTTATCCTGCCATCCTCTATATTGATTCCTGTAACCTTCGTATTCAAATACAGACTTATATTTTTATTTCTGTTTATAAGAGTTTTGAATGCTCCTATAACGTCTGAAGAATGATCGCTTGTCGGGAACACTCTTCCTCCGCGTTCTATCTTGAGCGGACATCCGGCCTTCTCCAGATAGTCCATTATCATATTGTTGTCAAATGTATAAAAGGAGCTGTACATAAACTTGCTGTTCGTGACCACTGAATTAAAAAATCCGTCAGCGTCACATGCATTTGTCACATTACAACGTCCCTTACCTGTTATAAATAACTTTTTTCCGATCCTGTCATTCTTTTCAATGAGAATGACCTTATTCTTCTGTGCCGCTGTCAGTGCAGCCATTACCCCTGCAGCTCCTGCTCCTATAACCACTATTTTTCCTGTCATATTATCTCCATATATTAAACAAAAGGACAGAGACTCCGCTCGCGGAGCTCCGTCCCTTTTTATGATCATTTATATATCTGACCTTATGAATTCAGTTATTAAACTGGATAAGCTGTGCTGTCCTTGTCAGCAAGTGTGACATCGACCTTCTTATCCTGAGCCTCTCTGTACTTGAAGAAGTCAGTTGCAACCTGTGGAAACAGTGCATATGTGAGTACATCCTCATCCTGCTTCTTGTACTGGATCATCTCCTTCTCAATCTTGTCAAGCTCGTTCTCAAGAAGATCTGCTGGACGGCATGTGATCTGCTCCTCATCGCCGATAACCTTCTTCTTAACCTCTGGATCAACAGGCTTTACTGACTGACCATACTCGCCACGTACAAGTGCCTTTGACTCCTTTGTACACATCTTGTATCTCTCGCCTGTTACAACGTTGAGAACTGCCTGTGTGCCAACGATCTGGCTTGAAGGAGTAACAAGTGGTGGCTCACCATAGTCCTTACGAACTCTTGGAACCTCCTCAAGAACGGCCTCAAACTTATCCTCAGCACCCATCTCCTTGAGCTGTGATACGAGGTTTGAAAGCATTCCACCAGGTACCTGGTAGAGAAGTGTCTTAACGTTAACGCCAAGAACCTTTGGATTTAAGAGACCGCTTGCGATCCACTCTTCTCTGAGTGGTCTGAAGTAGTCTGCTATCTCAGCCAGAAGCTTCTGATCCAGACCTGGATCAAACTCTGTTCCCTCAAATGTCTTGGCCATAACCTCTGTTGCAGGCTGTGATGTACCAAGCGCAAGAGGTGAGATTGCTGTATCGATGACATCACATCCAGCCTCTACAGCCTTGAGGTATGTCATTGAAGCTACACCTGATGTGTAATGTGTATGAAGCTGAATTGGAAGGCTTGAACCATCCTTGAGTGCCTGTACAAGCTCTGTAGCCTTATTTGGAACAAGAAGTCCGGCCATATCCTTGATACAGATTGAATCTGCTCCCATATCCTCGATTCTCTTTGCCATATCCTTCCAGTAATCCAGAGTATATGCATCACCGAGTGTATATGAAAGAGCTACCTGGGCATGTCCGCCCTCTTTGTTACAAGCCTTAACTGATGTCTGAAGGTTTCTAAGATCGTTCAGACAGTCAAATATTCTGATGATATCAATACCATTTGCGATTGACTTCTGTACGAAATACTCTACAACATCATCTGCATAATGACGGTATCCGAGGATATTCTGTCCTCTGAAGAGCATCTGCAGCTTTGTATTCTTGAATCCATCTCTGAGCTTTCTGAGTCTCTCCCATGGATCCTCCTTAAGGAATCTGAGTGATGCATCAAATGTTGCACCGCCCCAGCACTCTACTGAATGATAACCAACCTTATCCATCTTGTCGATGATAGGAAGCATCTGCTCGGTTGTCATACGAGTAGCTATAAGTGACTGATGCGCATCACGCAGTACAGTTTCCGTAATCTTTATCGGTTTCTTATCTGCCATTTTATCGTCCTCCTATAATTATATAAATTCTGATTAAATTCCAAATATTGCAAGGAATGTACCTGCAGCTACGGCTGTACCGATAACACCTGCAACGTTTGGTCCCATAGCGTTCATCAGAAGGAAGTTTGTAGGATCATACTGTGATCCAACCTTCTGTGAAACTCTGGCTGCCATTGGAACGGCTGATACACCAGCTGAACCGATAAGCGGATTAACCTTACCCTTTGTCGCCCAACACATGAGCTTACCGAAGAGAACTCCGGCTGCTGTACCAAATGCGAATGCGACAAGACCAAGGAATACTATCTTAAGTGTACTCATCTTAAGGAATGCCTCTGCACTTGTAGATGCACCTACTGAAGTACCAAGTAAGATAACAACGATATACATAAGAGCGTTTGAAGCTGTCTCTGTGAGCTGCTTTACAACGCCGCACTCCCTGAAGAGGTTACCAAGCATCAGCATACCTACAAGTGGAGCTGTTGTTGGAAGTATAAGAACTACCACAAGTGTAACAATGATAGGGAAGAGAATCTTCTCGATCTTGGTTACAGGTCTGAGCTGTGGCATTCTAACAAGTCTCTCCTTCTTTGTTGTGAGAGCCTTCATGATAGGTGGCTGGATAACTGGAACCAGTGACATATATGAATATGCCGCAACTGCTATAGGTCCGAGAAGTGTTCCACCCATACCGAGCTTACCGGCAAGGTAGATAGATGTAGGACCATCAGCACCACCGATGATTGATATAGCTGCAGCCTCTTTACCATTGAATCCCATAAGGAATGCAAGGAAGTAAGCTGCATAAATACCGAACTGAGCTGCAGCGCCAAGCAGGAAGCTCTTTGGATTTGCAATAAGCGGACCAAAGTCTGTCATGGCACCTACACCCATGAATATAAGCGAAGGTAAGATACTCCACTCATCAAGCAGGTAAAAATAATGTAACAAGCCGCCCTCTGCCATAATATCTGGGAACATGTTTACAAGAAACATACCAAATGAGATAGGGACAAGAAGAAGTGGCTCAAAGCCCTTTCCGATTGCAAGGTACATGAATACAAACGCTATAAGGATCATAACGTAGTTCTTCCAGTCAAGACTTGCAAAACCGGTCTGATTAGCTAAATTTGTCAAAACGTCAACTATTGTGCTGCCCATTTAGTTGTTTCCTCCTATAAGATTTATTCTAATTCAAGCAATTAGTTGAGTGTTGCAAGTGTATCGCCTGACTCAACACTAGCGCCTACTGTAACGTCTATGCTTGCGATTGTACCATCTTCTGGAGCAACAACTTCGTTTTCCATCTTCATAGCCTCAAGGATAAGGATAACCTGACCCTTCTTTACTGAATCGCCAACATTTGCCTTGACTGCAAGGATCTTTCCTGGCATAGGTGATGAAACCTTAACGCTTCCTGCGCCGCCTGCTGCTGGTGCTGGAGCTGCAGGAGCTGCTGCAGGTGCTGCCACTGGAGCTGCTGCTACAGGTGCTGCTACTGGAGCTGCGCCACCTGATAATTCTTCAACTGATACATCGTATGATGTGCCATTAACTGTGATTCTATAATTCTTCATAACAATTATCCTCCTATAATTATCTCTTATTCTTTTTTCTTGGTCTTACAACCAACTTATCGTTACTTGGATAGTTTACACGAACTCTTGTCTTTCCGCCCTGTGCCGCCATAACCGCTGCTGATATAACCGCAACAAGCTCTGAGTCGTTCATAACGCTCTCACCGGTCGCTGTGTTGACAATGTCTACTATTCCAGCTGGAGCAGGTGCGCTTCCTGCAGGAGTCTCATCCTCCTTGTCAACATTTAATGTTGCAACGCTTCCAAGAGCCTTCTTTGCCTTCTCAGCCTTTCTCTTCTCTCTTGTCTCCTTGTCCAAAAGAGCCGGAACATACTTGAGAAGTGAAATTATGAATGATATGAAGATAAGTGCTATAAACACGATACCCATACCTATGAGGGTATTTGCTCCCGCATCCTTCATCTTGTCCTTAAGTGTCTGATTAGCAGCAACTTCAAATTCGGAAATCTTGTATGGATAAACACCATTTGATGCAAGCATCTGATCAGCCTCTTCTTCTGAATACTTATTCTGAGCCATCACTGAATACTTCTGGAAATTGTAAGTTACCGAATTGTCTACAAATGTTGCCTTTACTATAGCTTCTTTTTCTGCACATTCTGCATATAATGTAACAACAACCTTGTCATCAACTTCTTGTATTGTTTTATCATCTTCATCTTCGAGATTGACCGGCTTAAACTGCTGGAATTTACCATAGTCAGACTCAATCGTTGAAAAAACCTTTAATGCATCAGCAGTCGTTTCATCTACCTGACCGCCATTTGCCTCTTCATCCACATAGAAATTATATACATCTTCAACCTGCGCAATCTGCATGTAATTCGTAGCCTGTGTTTCTGCTATCTGAACCAATGTGTTTCCGTCATAGTCAAATTCTACTTTCTTGTCTGAAGACGAACATCCGGCAAGTGCAAATGTAACAGCTAACATAGAAACTATCAATAATAACTTTTTCTTTATTATCTTTTCCATTAAGTTGTCACTCCTTTATATTGTTCCATGCTTCTTGAATGGTCTGTCCTCACTCTTTGAAAAAAGCATATCGAGTGCTGCTATAACTCTCTTTCTTGTTGCATCAGGCTCGATAATGTCATCCACATATCCTCTTCTTGCTGCTGAGAGAGCTCCTGAAAGCGCCTCTGTGTACTCTGTCTTCTTATCATTGATATAAGCAAGCTTGTCACCTGCTGCTGCTATCTCATCCTCATACATGATCTTTACAGCCATCTCTGGATCCATTGTTCCGATAACTGACTTAGGCCAAGCAAATACAACGTCAGCTCCGATAGCCTTTGAACACATAACTGTGTAAGCTGTACCATATGCCTTGTCAAGCATAACTGTTACCTTTGGCACTGTTGCATTGGCATAAGCGTAAGTAAGCTTTGCAATAGCCTTTGAGATAGTCTTCTCTTCCTTTACAGTTGCTGCAAATCCCTTGATGTTTACAAGTGTGACAACTGGGATGTTGAATGAATCACAAAGCTTTACGAAATCCTCTGCCTTATATGCACCGGCTGTTGTCATGACATCCTTCTGATTTCCGACAACACCGACTGTCTCACCGTTAAGTCTGATAAATGCAGTAACAACGTCATCTGCAAAATCCTTCTTGAGTTCGAATACAAACTCATCATCAGTGATATCTGCTATAACAGCCTTCACATCCCCTGCCTTTGTAGCAAGATCTGGAATGATTCTGTTCACATCATCCTCACATACTGCGCAGTCGCCATCATCCTCATTGTTTGATGGAAGAAGACCTACCATAGTTCTCACTGCACCGAGAAGCTCTGCCTCTGTGTCGTATACTGCGTCAACATTTGCTGTGTTCTCTGCAACATAATCTGCTGCTGCAGTGTCAAGCTTCTCTGCACGGTTCTCATCCAGTGCATTTGGACTGTTAACAAAGAGCTTAGCTCCTTCCTTAGTCATGAATGTTACGTCTGTGAGATTAGGTATAAGTGCTGCACCACCACCGCATGTACCAAATATAGCTGTGATCTGTGGTATTACACCTGATGCAAGAGTCTGCTTCATGAATACCTCTCCAAATGCATTAAGAGCATCTGTAGCCTCCTGAAGTCTGAGTCCGGCACAATCGATCAGCCCGATAACAGGTGCACCCATCTTCATTGCCATGTCGTAAAGGTTTGCGATCTTCTTGGCATGCATCTCGCCTATAGAACCGCCGAGCACCTTTGCATCCTGGCTGTAAACATAAACTAAATTGCCATCGATCACTCCATAACCGGTTATTACGCCGTCTTTTGGAGTATCCTTGTCCTGAATGTTGAAATCTGTATTTCTAGCAGTTACATATGCGCCGATTTCAACAAAACTTGAGTCATCAAGTAACATTGAAATTCTGTCACTTGCTGACAAGCTTGGTGTGTTGCTCATTTTTAGCCCTCCGTTTAATTTATTTTAGGACTATATATAGTCCAATTTTCGCCGAGTATAATTGTAAAGCCTTTGTCGTCATATTTCAAGTAAAATCGAAAAAACCACCAAAGGTTTATCGGCGTTGTAAGCGATTATTTTTCAAAATAAAACAGGGAATCTGTGTAAAATATACCCTCAAACAAAAGTATACCCCAAATTCCCCGTTGAATTATAAAATCTGTTTTATTTTTTACTGTTTTAGTCCTTGAGGACTTCTCTGTTGTGATACAGATAATCTCCAAGAGATATAAGTGTCAGTGCAAGTGCAAGGTAGATGAGCACCTGATCAAAGATGTAGAACACCTTGAGATCAGCTATCAGAAATCCTACCATGATCATCTGAACCGTTGTCTTGATCTTTCCCCACCATCCGGCAGCAATAACAATTCCCTTTTCTGCCGCAATAAGTCTGAATCCGCTTATTATGAAATCACTCGCTATGATCACTATAACGATCCATGCTGGGATCCTGTTCAGATCCGACAGTGCTATGAGTGCCGAACATACCAGCAGCTTATCTGCCAGAGGATCCATGAATTTTCCAAAATTGGTGACCAGATTGTATTTTCTTGCAATCTTTCCGTCAAGCATATCTGTAAGTGATGCGGCTATGAATATTACAAGTGCCACCCACTTCGACCATCCCGGTGACATATATAAAAACACGAGAAAGAATGGAATCATTATAGCTCTTAGTATTGTCAATTTGTTTGGTAAATTCATTCTACTATCACTCCTGTCAAGTCATATTCATTTGCCTCGGTTATCTTCACATCCACAAATGAACCGGATATCAATTCATATGGTGCGCTGACGAACACTATTCCGTCAACCCCCGGAGCATCTCTGTAGGTTCTTCCCACATATACATCATCGTCGACCAGATATCCCTCAATGAGAACCTTCTGGGTGCTTCCGATCATCTGCTGGTTCTTCTCATAGGAAATCTCCTGCTGAAGCTCCATGATCTCATCGCGCCACTTTGCAGCCAGCTCTCCATCCACCTGATCCTCGTACTCCGCAGCCGGAGTGCCCTCCTCAGGCGAATAAGTGAATACTCCAAGCCTGTCAAACTCGCACTCGTCAACAAAGTCGACCAGACCATCGTGCAGTTCCTGTGTCTCACCTGGGAAACCAGATATGAGCGTGGTTCTGATGACTATATCCGGCATGGCTGTCCTCAGTCTGCCGACAAGCTCCACAATGTCCTCTCTGCTGGTTCGTCTGCCCATTCTCTTAAGTATCGCATTCTCAGAATGCTGGATAGGTATATCGACATAATGGCAGATCTTCGGATTCGTGGCCATAACCTCTATTAGTTCATCTGTTATCTCCTCCGGATAACAGTACAGAAGTCTTATCCACTCTATGCCTTCTATCTCACTGAGTTTTGTGAGAAGCTCTGGAAGCTTCTTCTCACCATACAGATCAACTCCGTACAGCGTAGTCTCCTGTGCCACAAGGACAAGCTCCTTTATACCATCAGACGCAAGCTTTTCAGCGGATGCGATCAGGCTGTCCATCGGCATGCTTCTGTATCTGCCTCGTATGTGAGGTATTATACAATAAGTGCACAGTTTATTACAACCTTCTGCGATCTTAAAATACGCCATCGACGCATTTGTCGTTACTATTCTCTCGGCAATCGGCCTTGGAGTATAATTTATATCATCTACGATCGACTCCTCGTCGGTTCCTATTGCCTCAACTATCTTATCGTAATTGGTCGCACCAATAATGACATCGATCTCTGGAAGCTCCTTCATTATCTCGTCCTTGTATCTCTGGGACAGACATCCCGCAACGATAAGCTTTTTTAGTTTTCCGGTTTTCTTCAGTTCTCCCATCTCGATGATGGTGTTGATGCTTTCCTCTTTCGCATCGCTGATGAACGCACAGGTATTTACAACTACTACATCTGCCTCTGTCTCATCATTTGTAAGCTGGTGGCCGGCTTTGTTCAGCAAACCGAGCATGACCTCGCTGTCCACCAGATTTTTATCACAGCCTAGTGATATGAGTAATACTTTCATCTGTTCTCCAATAATTTTGCACTTGTTCTTAGTTTATATTTATTGATTCTACACAGTTTGACATGAGCATGGCTATGGTCATAGGGCCGACTCCGCCAGGTACAGGAGTTATCGCTCCGGCAACCTCCTTGGCTGATTCAAAATCCACATCACCGCAGAGCTTATTATTCTCATCCCTGTGGATTCCCACATCTATAACTGTTGCGCCTTCCTTGATGTAAGATGCATCGATCATTTCTGGCTTTCCTATTGCCACCACGAGTATATCAGCACGTCTGCACACTTCCTTGAGATTCCTTGTTCTGGAATGGCACACGGTTACGGTTCCGTTCTCACGGAGCAGCAGCATGCTCATAGGCTTGCCTACTATATTGCTTCTGCCGAGTACCACGCACTCCTTACCCTCTATCTCTATTCCTGATCTCTTGATGAGCTGGATAACTCCGGCTGGTGTACATGACACAAAGCCCGGCTGTCCTATGCTGAGTGCACCAACACTCATCGGATGGAAGCCGTCCACATCCTTCTTTGGAGATATGGTCTTTATAACCTTATCCTCATCTATATGCTTTGGAAGCGGGAGCTGTACAAGTATTCCGTTCACCTTGTCGTCAGAGTTGAGCTTCTCTATAAGTGCAAGAAGCTCCTCCTCAGTTGTCTCCTCTGGAAGCTCATATGACAGTGAACCTATTCCTATATACTCACATGCCTTCTTCTTATTTCCAACATATACTGACGATGCAGGATCATTTCCGACCTGGATGACAGCAAGGCATATCTCTACGCCCTCTTCCTTGAGTCCCGCAACCTTCTCCTTGAGCTCATCCTTTATCTGTTTTGATATAACCTTACCATCTATAAGCTTATACATTTATTTGTCCTCCTAGAATAATCCGACGATCTTGCCATCATCATCAACATAAATCCTTTCTGCCGCCGGGGATTTTGGAAGTCCAGGCATGGTCATGATCGTTCCGGTAATCGCTACCACAAATCCTGCTCCTGCACTGACATAAACCTCACGGATATTTATATCGAATCCTGTAGGTCTTCCAAGCTTCTTTGGATCATCTGACAGAGAATACTGGTTCTTTGCCATACATACAGGGAAGTTACCAAATCCCATCTCCTCGATCTTGGCGATGGCCTTGCTGGCCTCTGCGCTGTATGTAACACCATCCGCACCATATATCTCTGTAGCGATACAATCTATCTTATCCTTTATTGACAGGCTGTCATCGTAGAGCACCTTGAAGTTGCTCTTCTTGTTCTCCAGCGTGTTGAGCACTGCATTTGCAAGGTCTATACCACCCTTGCCTCCCTGCTCCCATACATTTGCAAGAGCAAAATCGCAATCTCTGTCCTCGCAGAACTTCTTGACAAAGTCAAGCTCTGCCTGGCTGTCTGTGACAAATCTGTTCAGTGTAACAACAACAGGAACGCCATACTTCTGAAGATTCTCAATATGCTTCTCAAGGTTTACTATACCAGCCTTAAGCGCGTCGAGATTCTCATCACCGAGATCTGCCTTTGCAACTCCGCCATTGTACTTGAGTGCTCTTACTGTAGCAACCAGAACCACCGCATCCGGCTTAAGGTTGTTCATACGGCACTTGATATCGAAGAACTTCTCAGCTCCGAGATCTGCGCCAAATCCTGCCTCTGTTATTACATAATCTGCAAGCTTTAATGCTGTCTTTGTAGCCATTACACTGTTACATCCATGTGCTATATTTGCAAATGGTCCGCCGTGTACGATTGCCGGTGTATGCTCAAGTGTCTGGATAAGGTTTGGCTTGATGGCATCCTTTAAGAGCGCTGCCATAGCTCCTACAGCCTTGAGATCAGCCGCTGTCACAGGCTCATTGTCCATGTTGTATGCAACGATTATTCTGCCAAGTCTCTCCTGAAGATCCTTCATGTCACTTGCAAGACAGAGAATAGCCATGATCTCCGATGCAACTGTGATGACAAATCCGTCCTCTCTAGGCACTCCGTCGACACGCTTTCCAAGTCCGACAACTGTGTGTCTGAGAACTCTGTCGTTCATATCCATACATCTCTTGAACACTATTCTGTTCACATCTATTCTCAGTGCATTTCCCTGCTGGATATGGTTATCCATCATGGCTGCAAGGAGATTGTTTGCAGATGTTATAGCATGAAAATCTCCTGTAAAGTGGAGGTTGAGATCCTCCATAGGTACTACCTGAGCATATCCGCCGCCGGCTGCACCACCCTTGATTCCAAAACATGGTCCAAGTGATGGCTCACGAAGTGCGATAACCGCCTTCTTTCCAAGCTGTCCCATAGCCTCACCAAGTCCTACAGTGATTGTCGTCTTTCCCTCTCCTGCAGGTGTTGGATTGATGGCTGTAACGAGGATAAGCTTTCCGTTCTCGTTGCCCTCAACCTTCTTTATAAGCTCATCTGAGAGCTTTGCCTTATACTTTCCATAGAGATCGAGGTCATCCTCTGATATTCCGAGCTTTGCAGCAACCTCCCTTATGTGCTTCATCTCAGCCTTCTGTGCAATTTCAATGTCTGTCATCATAGCTCTTATCCTCCGCTTTTTATAAATTAGTGTCTATATATTCATCAAACTGTTCCTGAGTCATCAGGATCTTTCTGGCCTTTGTGCCCTCCTCCGGGCCAACTACTCCCGCGGCCATCAACTGATCCATGATCCTTGCGGCTCTGTTAAAGCCTATCTTGAACGTTCTCTGAAGCATACCTATAGAAGCTTTTTCTTTCTCTATAATGAATCTTCCCGCTTCCACGAAATATTCATCCTTATCACTAGCTGAAGCCCCACCTATCGCTGTGGCGCCTGATCCACCACTTCCGGATATTGATTTGGATATCTCCTCATCATATGTTCCCACGCCATTGTTCTTCTTGAGGAAATCAACAACCGCTGTAACCTCATCATCCGACACAAATGCGCCCTGTACTCTGACCGGCTTAGGATAGCCTGTCGGATAGAACAGCATATCTCCCTTTCCAAGAAGTTTCTCTGCTCCTACCATATCAAGTATGGTTCTGGAATCAACTCCCGACGAAACTGCAAATGCTATTCTCGATGGAACATTTGCCTTTATGAGACCTGTTATGACATCAACCGACGGTCTCTGTGTTGCTATGACAAGATGTATACCCGCTGCTCTGGCAAGCTGTGAAAGTCTCACTATAGCATCCTCGACTTCGCCGTGTGCAACCATCATAAGATCTGCAAGCTCATCCACTATGACCACTATCTGTGGCATCTTGGTCAGCTTTTCTCCATCAGCTCCCGCTATAACGGCATTTTCAACCTTGTCATTATATCCCTGTATATTACGTACACTGTGCTCAGCAAAAAGCTGGTATCTTCTTGTCATCTCCATGACAGCCCAGTTGAGTGCCCCTGCCGCCTTCTTTGGATCTGTTACGACCGGTATCAGAAGGTGTGGTATGCCATTGTAGCATGCAAGCTCAACCATCTTAGGATCTATCATTATGAGCTTTACCTCCTCCGGTGTGGCTTTGTACAGTATACTCATTATAAGTGTATTGATACACACTGATTTACCCGAACCTGTGGCTCCGGCGATCAGAAGATGCGGCATCTTGGCAATATCCGTTGCGATGACCTGTCCACTTATATCCTTACCAACCGCAAATGCCACTTTGGACTTGAGGTTCTTGAAATTATCTGATTCTATAAGCTCCCGGAACGCCACAATTGAGTTCTCCTTGTTAGGGACCTCTATTCCTATGGCTGCCTTGCCAGGTATCGGTGCCTCTATACGTATATCCGCAGCCGCAAGGTTGAGCTTTATGTCGTCCGCAAGGTTCAGTATCTTGCTGACCTTGACACCCTGCTCCGGCTGCATCTCAAATCTCGTTACAGCAGGACCGCAGCTATAGTTTGTTATGGTTACATTGACGCCAAATGTCTCGAGGGTATTCTTAAGCTTGATGGCTGTCTCCCTGACATGGGCATCCCTGTTGGAATTGTTCGTCTTTTTAGGCTGGGACAGCAGATCTGCCGTTGGGAATTTATATTTTCTTCCCTCCTGATACTGCTTTGAGCTCTCAGTCTGTACCGCCGGCTTCTTTTTGCTTTGAGCCGCGGTATCCGTCTTCTCCTCCTCCGCAAATGCAGAGTCGTAGAGCGGATTGTAATCTGACACACTCTCTGGATGCATATTGCCATTTACCGCTCCCGCAAGGACATCCTCCGCATCATCAGTAAATGAAAGTATCTCTGCATCCTCCATATCAGTGTCCACAGCAGCCAGCTTTGGTTCTTCAGGAGTTACGACCACTGGCTTTCTTCTCTTCACAGGTGCAGGCTTCCGCACCGGTTTATGCACAGGATCCTCTCTGTCTATCTGAACTGGATTGACGATCTCCTCTCTGTCGGTCATGACGATCTTCTCTATGTCATTGTTAAATTCATCATAGGACATATTCACAGCGCCATCTCCAGGAGTGAGCTCGTGGACATCCTCCATGGCAAAGAAATCCCTGGCAGGCTCCCTCTCTACATCCTTCTGTATCTTAGTCTTTCTTGGCTTGACCTGCGTTGCAGCAGTCCTGTCGGAAGCTCTGTCATCCTTGGACTTATCGCTGCTGTACACATTGAGATTTGCCATCGATGGTCTCACTCTGCGAACCGGAGTATCATTTACATCATGTGAGTAATAACCATCGTCATATCTGTCACTTTGATACTCCTCATCTTCATACTGTTCGTCATCATCACTTTCTCTGCGCTCACGGATAGATGCTATGAAAAGTTTGATCTCGTCTATAACTGATATCTCCGTTATGAGAATGAACATGATAACCGCAGCTATAAATATTACTATGCACGCACCCGGAACTCCAAGCAGTGTCCTTATCGCAAAGAATATTCCTCCGCATATAACTCCTCCGCCCGATCTGTCCTTATACCCATCCATGTACAGAACCTTGACCGACTCAAAGGTCGATGAATATATAGCCTGAAATACCATGGACAACAGGATGAGCACAACGCCAAAATATACAACCTTTTTGACGATCTTCCCCCTGAAATCATTTGATATAAGATAGGCAGCCGACACAAACAGATATACCGGGAATATGTACTCGCTGAAACCGATTATTCCAAAGAAAAATCCCGATACTGTATCTCCCACTATTCCGCAGATCCTGAAGTTTGCAAGTAGCAGAAATACTGAAAATGCAAAGAGAACTATGAGTATGATCTCACTTCTCATCTGCTTCTGCCTTGCCAGTTCCTCTTCCCGGGCTTTGCGTTCTATGGCAGCCTTTGATCTGGCAGATGTTTTTTTCGATGCAGTATTCTTCTTCGCAGATGTCCTGTTATTTGATCCACCTTTTGAAGAGTTCTTTGCCACAGTCTTTTTAGACGCAGCGTTTTTGGACGTGCCATTCTTTGATGTATTGTTCTTGTATGACTTTTTATTACCAGCAGCCATTTTCTACCTCTATTCTAAATCTTAAGCAACAAAATACCATATTACAGACACGATTCCCGCGATCATACAATATATGGAAAAGCCCTTAAAATTCTTTTTCTTGACCGTATAAAGCATAAATTTTATACATAAATATCCAACAACACCTGCAACTACCATTCCAACTATGTAATTTACAACATCAGTTCCTGAAATAGATGACTTAAACAGATCAGGTATCTCCAGTATGACTGCTCCCAGAACAGCCGGTATCGACATTATAAATGAATACTTTACCGTGAATTTTCTTGTGTAGCCGCATGCCAGACCTGCAGTTATCGTACTTCCGGATCTTGATATTCCCGGAAGCGTAGCAACAGCCTGTACCAGACCTACAAATATGGCGTTTCTGTATGTAGCCTTTGCCGCACTCTTCTTACCAACCGGCAGTCTGTCCGCAAAATACAGGATAACAGATGTTATACACAGACAGATACCCGGTATCAAAAGTGTATCTCCCGCATGTCCTATAGCTTTGTCAAATGGGACTGCGATCACCGTCGTCGTAAGAGTTGACACGAGTATGAGCATAACAAACTTTCTGTATGCCGTACACACGATCTTCCTATACGGATATATCTGTTCCTCCTTCGAGGTCTTGTTCTTTATGAAATTTACCAGATTGACACAGCAGTCTCCAACTATCTTGAGTCCCTCTATAACAAGCTTCTTTATATCTGCCCAGTAGACTATAAATATGGCAACCAGCGTGCCAAAATGGAGCAGTATGTCAAATAATATACCCGTATCGGTCTCCACTCCAAAAATATTCTTGAAAATAGCCAGATGTCCCGAACTGCTGACTGGAAGAAATTCTGTAGCTCCCTGTATTATTCCCATCAAAATTGCCTGTAATAAGCTCATGACCAACCTCCCTTGATCGATGTTTATACAATATCCTATGGAATTTTACTATCATTTTCTTAATTAATCAAGTCATACAGCGTTTTTAAAGCCGCCGACATACCACCGATCCTGTCTATAACCCTTTTTTCGACAGCCTGTTTTCCTATCAGAACCGAGCCCACATCCTTGGTCAGCTCTGTCGTGTTAAACATAAGTTTCTCCAGTTCTTTCCTGTCTATAGATGAGTGATCCACTGTGAACTGTATGATCCGCTCCTGCATCTTCTCTATATATTCAAAGTTCTGCTTAACTCCAAGCACCGCCGTATTTGTCCTTATTGGATGAACTATCATCGTTGCGGTCGGCACTATAAAAGACACATTTCCCGACACCGCCAGAGGAACTCCTATGGAATGTCCGCCGCCAAGCACGATATTGACGACCGGCTTTGACAGGCTGGACAACATCTCAGATATGGCAAGTCCGGACTCAACATCGCCTCCGACCGTATTTATCAGAGTCAAGACTCCCTTTACATCTCCGCAGTTTTCTGCCTGGGCTATCACCGGAAGCAGCTTCTCGTAGCTTGTACTCTTCATACCGGCAGGAAGCTTGTCATGCCCCTCAATCTCTCCATATATTCCACATAACAGGATATAACCTCCACCTGGAACATCCATAACATGTATGTTGTCAGTGAGTTTTAACCTCTCAGCGATCGATACCGATTCCACTTCGCCTGCACCACCTTCCAACCCCAATCCACTCATTCCGCATCAGGGCAAAAATTAAGAAGGGCTGAGCCCTTCTTAACTTAATATGGTATAAATAATGTATTTATATTCATTACATTACAAGCACGATATCGTTTGTATCAGCAAGCTTGTCAGCAGGGATATAATTGGCCTCAAGTTTCTCACCATTTAATGTGAGGCTCTGGAAACCGCTCTCATGTCCATCAGGATTCTGAACCTTGATTGAGAGCTTCTTACCCCTGAACATCTTCTCGATCTCAAACTCCTTCCAGTCTGATGGGACTGAAGGCGCGATCTTGATTCCGCCAAAGTCTGGTCTCATACCCATGATACCCTCAACGCAGCCAACCATACATGTGGATGCTGTACCTGTAAGCCAGTGTACATGAGCGCGACCCTCAAATGGACTTCCAACAGACTCTGTGAACTGTCCATGGCAGTATGGCTCAAGCTTTCTGATCTCTGCCTTATCATTCATGGATGCAGGAGAGCTCTCGTTGAAATACTCAAACGCTCTGTTTCCATGTCCCATGAGCGCCTCGGCAAGTATTATCCAGCCCTGTGGCTGTGAGAATATACCCGCATTCTCCTTTGTTCCTGCATTGAACAGAAGCATGAGTGCTCCGTCAAATGCATGCTCTCTGTATGGTGGGAACATAAGTCTCACACCGTACTCTGTGTTAAGCTCCCTGTGAACAGACTCAAGGGCTATCTCAGACTGCTTTCTTGTGGCAAGTCCGCTTATAACTGCCCATGACTGAGGATTCAGCCACATGCTTGCCTCAGGATCATTCTTTGAACCGATGACCTGTCCGCCTTCCTTGTATCCACGGATGAATCTGTCATCCTCCCAGCACTTCTCCTGAATGGTCTCACCCATCTTGTACTGAATGCTGTTGATGTAATCTATGTACTCTGCATCATCCTTCATCTCAGCAAAATACTTGATAACTGTCATCGCATAGTAGAGCTGCATTGCAACAAATGTTGACTCGCCTCTCTTTCCAAGTCTCAGACAGTCATTCCAGTCTGCCCAGAGTCCTGCCGGCATACCATTATCTCCAAGTCTGTTCATGGAGAAATCTATCGCTCTCTTAAGATGCTCATAAACTGTACCCTCATCCTTGTTGGCAAATGGAATAACCTCGTCTATGAAGTCAAGGTTGCCTGACTCAGCAATATACTTATATACAGTTGGGAACAGCCAAAGTGCGTCGTCTGCACGGTATGCAGGATGTCCTGTCTCCTGTACATATGATGGATCATCCGGTGTATCCTCATGACCTGCGTTATGTGTGAACTTTACAAGTGGAAGTCCACCGCCGTTATCAACCTGCGCTGACAGCATGAATCTGATCTTCTCAAGAGCCATCTCAGGTGCAAGGTGGATAACGCCCTGGATATCCTGAACTGTATCTCTGTATCCATATCCGTTTCTCAGACCACAGTATGAGAACGATGCAGCTCTTGACCATATGAATGTCATGAAACACTGGTATGCATTCCATGTATTTACCATGTTGTTGAATGAATCACTAGGTGTGTGCACCTGGAAGTTGTTGAGCTTTGAATGCCAATACTCGATCAACTCGTCAAGCTCCTTCTGACATGCTGCGGCAGGATCTGCGTATCCGGCTATGACAGCATTTGCAGCGTCATTGTCCTTCATTCCGACTATGAATGCAAAATCCTTTGACTCGCCCGGAGCAAGTGTGAATTTTGTCTGGAGTCCACCGCAGGCATTGCTGTTGTAGTTGAGCTTGTTGCCAAGATCTCCATTTATAACTCCGATCGGATTGCCGTAGCCGTGATATCTTCCAAGGAACTCCTCCTTGTCACCACAGTATGATGCAACATCACTTCCGGCAAGTGCAAAGAATCTTTTGTTTGCCTTACTTCCATTGATCTCAGCCTTCTCAACATTCTCATTGATGACCTGAAGGATCTTGTTGTTGTCCATGAAATATGTTCTGGTTATGAACAGTGTATACTGGAGATTTACCTGATCCTGCTCATAATTGCAGTCATTTGTAAACTCACAGTATCCGATAGCTGAAAGGTTACGAGGCTTATCAGAGTTGTTGGTAACTCTCACCTTCCACACTTCATGTGTCTTGTTAAGTGGAACATAATACATCACCTCTGACTTGATATCAGAATACTCTGCATACATCTTTGTATATGCCGTTCCATGGTGACATTCACTCTTATACACATCAAGACTCTTGCCTACCGGCTGCCATGATGCTGACCAGTAATCCTTTGTGTCATCATCGCGAAGATATACATATCTTCCAGGCTGATCAAAGCTGTTAAATATGTATCTCAGTATTCTTCCGTTTGCTCCTGACTTCTCAAAGCTGTAGCCTCCTGCGTTGTTGGAGATTATAGCTCCGTATTCCGGTGAACCAAGGTAGTTTGCCCAAGGTGCCGGGGTGTCTGGTCTGTCAATTACATACTCTTTGTTCTGTTCGTCAAAATAACCGTATCTCATATGTTCCCCCTTAAATATGCATTTATTTTTTAGTTTGTTTATGTATGCCTTTATTTACTACAATGCCCCGGAACCGGCCATATGACAGACCGGCTTCGAGACATCAGATTTACCCTTATAAAAAATATCCTTATTATAGTTTAGCTCAGAACTGTTATTTACTGTACATCCTTGAGACTCAGGCTTATTCTTCCTGCTCTCTCGTCGATCTTGATGACCTTAACGTCAACCTCATCACCTACATTTACAACATCCTCAACTTTTGCAACTCTCTTGTCTGAAAGCTTTGAGATGTGGATGAGTCCATCCTTGTTAGGTGCAAGCGATACGATAGCTCCACAGTCGATAACTTTTACAACCTTACCATGGTAGTTCTTGCCAACCTCAAGAGGCTCTACGATCATGTTGATCATCTCGATAGCCTTGTCCATACCTGCCTGCTCTACGCCACAGATAGAGATTCTTCCCTCATCATCGATATCGATCTTAACACCTGTCTCCTCGATGATAGTGTTGATAGTCTTACCTCTCTGTCCGATAACCTCACCGATCTTCTCTGGATCGATCTTGATCTGCTTGATCTTTGGCGCGAACTCATTGACCGTTGGTCTTGGAGCTGCGATGGCCGGCTTCATACATGTCTCCATGATGAAGAGTCTTGCCTCACGTGTTCTTGCGATAGCCTCCTCAACGATAGGTCTTGTAAGTCCGTGAATCTTGATATCCATCTGGATAGCTGTGATACCCTCTGTTGTACCTGTTACCTTGAAGTCCATATCTCCGAAGAAGTCCTCAAGTCCCTGGATATCTGTGAGTACGATGTAATCGTCGTCTGTATCACCTGTTACAAGTCCGCATGAGATTCCGGCAACCATAGCCTTGATAGGAACACCGGCAGCCATGAGTGACATACATGATGAACATGTTGATGCCATTGATGTTGAACCATTTGACTCAAATGTCTCTGATACGGTTCTGATCGCATATGGGAACTCTTCCTCACTTGGAAGTACAGGAAGAAGTGCTCTCTCAGCAAGTGCACCGTGTCCAATCTCTCTACGTCCAGGTCCTCTTGAAACCTTTGTCTCTCCTACTGAGTATGAAGGGAAGTTGTAGTGGTGCATATATCTCTTGGATGTAACGTTCTCGTCAAGTCCGTCAACTCTCTGGATCTCAGAAAGTGGAGCAAGTGTACATACGTTACAGATCTGTGTCTGTCCTCTTGTAAACATAGCTGAGCCGTGGACTCTAGGAATGATGTCAACCTCAGCAGCAAGTGGTCTGATCTGGTTGATAGCTCGTCCATCAGGTCTCTTGTGATCCTTGAGGATCATCTTCCTTACTGTCTTCTTCTGATACTGGTATATAGCGTCTGGAAGGACTGCAAGCCACTCCTCGTTGTCTGCAAATGCCTCCTCAAGCTTCTCTGTGATCTGTCTGATGTTCTCCTCACGAACCTGCTTCTCGTCTGAGAATACAGCCTCCTCCATAGCCTCTGGAGGAACGATCTCCTTAATCGCTGCAAAGAGCTCCTCTGGAACTGCACAGCTTACATATGAATGCTTTGGCTTTCCAACCTCAGCTACTATCTCATTGATAAATGCGATGATGTCCTGGTTGATATCATGAGCCATATAGATAGCTTCGATCATCTTAGCCTCAGGTACAATATTTGCACCGGCCTCGATCATGATAACCTTCTGTGATGTAGATGCAACTGTGAGCTTCAGATCACCCTCATCCCACTGCTTCTGTGTTGGGTTGATGATGAACTCTCCGTCGATGAGACCTACCTGTGTCATGGCACATGGTCCGTCAAATGGAACGTCTGATATACATGTTGCGATAGATGATCCAAGCATTGCAACCAGCTCCGGTCTGCACTCTGGATCTACTGACATAACAAGGTTGTTGAGTGTTACGTCATTTCTATAATCCTTAGGGAAAAGAGGTCTCATAGGTCTGTCGATTACTCGTGATGTGAGGACAGCGTTCTCTGATGCCTTACCCTCTCTCTTATTGAATCCTCCAGGTATCTTTCCTACTGAATATAACTTCTCCTCATACTCTACTGAAAGTGGGAAGAAATCGATTCCGTCTCTTGGCTTCTCTGAAGCTGTACATGTTGAAAGCACTGTTGTGTCACCGTACTTGATAAATGCA
>OIDN01000122.1_pt1 | contig 24850 bp, 20 predicted proteins | sample 1581581 | NCBI WGS metagenome assembly OIDN01 (sample SAMEA3882535, study PRJEB24775) | human gut metagenome | biome: human-associated habitat; feature: intestine environment; material: feces | place: Netherlands | collected 2009/2010
TTTTGTTGCTCAGGCACTTATAAATAATGTTAAACTATAGTGTTGCGGAATTAAGGGAAATGAAAAAGGTAGGAATCTTTGGAGGCAGCTTCAACCCCATCCATACCGGCCACATCGCATTGGCGAAAAGCCTCTGCGAGAAGGCGGGGCTGGATGAAGTGTGGTTCATGGTCTCCCCCATGAACCCATTCAAGAAAGCTGCTACCGACCTGCTCGATGACCACCTGCGCCTGGAGATGGTAGAAAAGGCCCTGGAGAATGACCCCCAGCTGAAGGCATGCGACTATGAGTTCCGCCTGCCCAAGCCTTCCTATACCTGGCACACTCTGCAGGCCATCAGCAAGGATTATCCAGAATGTGAGTTTACATTATTAATAGGCGGCGACAACTGGGCAGCATTCGACAAGTGGTACCATCACGACGATATCCTTGCCCACTACCCTATCGTGGTCTATCCCCGCCAAGGCTCCTGCATAGGCGAAGTGCCTGCCGGCGTGACCATCGTAGAAACCCCGCTGCTCAACATCAGCAGCACGGAGATACGCGAATGCATCAAGACCGGAAAAAGCATCGAAGGTATGGTTCCCGAATGCATCGAGAACCTCGCCATCAAAAACTATCAGGCGCTCTTAGTCTAAAAGAGTGCCCAAACATCAATTCTCTAAAAATAGCAAACATCATCAATAGAAAGCTATGAGTTGGAAAGAAATCATCAAGAACTGTCTTAGTCTGGCATCAGCCCCTATCAGGCGCAATGCCAACTTCTTTGTGTCCATGTACATCCTGGGCATGGTAAGTTCACTCATCACGATTCCAAAGAACGGAACGCTCTACGAGAACATGTTCCTGGAGCTGTTTCTGGACCTCTACATCGTGAGCGCCATCCTCGCCGTATTCCCGAAGAAGGTGCGCAGGGGACTGCGTGCCATATTATACATTATATTATATGTCACGGCTGCCGCCGATACCTACTGCTTCGTGAATTTCGGTTCCACACTCAATCCTTCTATGCTGATGCTGGTGGGAGAAACCAACAGTTCCGAGGCAAGCAGCTTCCTCTCTGCCCTCATCTCTGTCGAAGTGCTCTTCAGCAGCGTAGGCTGGATTCTGCTCCTGGCGCTCCTGCAGATACTCATCGTCATCTTCCGGAAACGGCTCATCAAGTTCTACGTCTTCCTCGTTACCGTACTCGAATTGGCATCGCTCAAGAAACGACTGATGGCTATTCCGCGAATGACGGCAGCCATGCCAGCCACCTTCGGCATCCTCTGCCTGGCTATCCTCATCACTTCCATCTGCACCTCCTGGCACAACAAGGAGGCTTACCATAAGCTGATGTCGGGAAGAACCATCGGAGAGGTGGAGCACACCCTTACAGAGAAAGATCATGCCGTACTCTATCTGCCAATCTACCGCCTCCAATTCAGCATCTATGCCAACCAGCTGGCAGCGCATCAGATTACCCAACTGATTCATGCAGCCCACGAGGTGAAGGTAGATAGCTGCAGCTTCCGCTCGCCAAACATCGTGCTGATCATCGGCGAAAGCTACGGTCGCCATCATTCACAGCAATATGGCTACTTCATGGAAACTACCCCAAACCAATCGGCGCTGGAGAAATCGAAGAAACTCACCAAGTTTACAGATGTCGTGACCTGCTGGAACCTCACCAGCTTCGTATTCAAGCACATGCTCTCTACCTATGTGGTAGGTGACAAGGGAGAATGGTGCGACTATCCGCTCTTCCCGGAGGTATTCCGCAAGGCAGGATACAACGTAACCTTCATCACCAACGAATTCCTGCCTCAGGCTAAGGAGGCGGTATATGACTTCAGCGGCGGCTTCTTCCTGAACAATCCGGAACTGAGCAAACTGCAGTTCGACCACAGAAACACCCAGCTGCATGCACTGGACGATGGACTGCTGAAAGATTATGATGACAGTCTGAAACAATACAAGACCGACCATAATCTTACCATTTTCCATCTGATGGGTCAGCACGTGAACTACAAGCTGCGCTATCGCCAGAGCCAGGCTAAGTTCTGGGCAAGCAGCTACGAAGACAAGCGCCCAGAGCTGACCGATGCCCAGCGCAAGGTATTGAGTCATTACGACAACGCTACCCTCTACAACGACTCCATCGTGGCAGAGATCGTGAAACGATTCCAGAAGGAAGATGCCGTCATCATCTATGTGCCCGACCATGGCGAGGAGTGCTACGAGGAAAACCGTGGTTTCATCTGCCGCAACCACTCCGCCAACATCGACTGGAAGCTGGCACACTATGAGTTTGAGATTCCTTTCTGGATCTACTGCTCAAAGAAATACATCCAGAAACACCGCACCATCTACCGGCAGATACGTGCCGCCAAGGACAAGCGGATGATGACGGATGCCCTGCCGCACCTGCTGCTGTATCTTGCCGGCATAGAGACTCCGACCTACAAGGAGGAGAACAATATCCTGAGTCCGAAATACAACGAGATGCGCCCCCGCATCCTGAAGAACTCTGCCGACTACGACAAGCTGAGGGATGAATATCTCAAGACGCAGGCTAAGCAGGAAGAAAAGAAGCAAGACAAGAAAAAAGATAAGAAACAAGGTAAGAAACAAACAAAGAAAGGAGCCAGGAAATGAATCAGAACATACTTTCCAGAAGTGCATGCAATGCATTGAGAGGACTTGCCATCATCGGCATCTTCCTACATAACTATTGCCATTGGCTAGGTCCGATTGTCAAGGAGAATGAATATCAGTTCTTCCAGCACAACGCCGACTGGCTGCTGCAGGTGATGGCGAATCCCGACATCAACCTGCCTGTCCATCTGCTGTCGTTCTTCGGTCATTATGGAGTGCCCGTATTCCTCTTCCTGAGTGCATACGGACTGGTGATGAAGTATGAAGCCAAGCCTCATCTTTCTGCCGACCAGCAGGCTCAGATGTACAGCATTTCGGGCAGGAAGCAATTCTGGAGCATCAGCTGGCGCGAACCTCTGCGCTTCATCCGCTATCACTATCTGAAGCTCTTCAAGATGATGATCGTGGGTTTCATCGCTTTCACGATGATAGATTACATCACTCCGGGTCCACGCCATTACGAGGTGCTGGGCATCGTATCGATGCTGGGTATGTTTAACAATGTATTGCCCAACCCCGACAACATCATCTGGCCAGGACCTTACTGGTTTTTCGGTCTGATGCTGCAGCTTTACATCGTATATCGGCTGCTGCTCTATCGCCGCCACTGGGGATGGACGGTAGGCTTGATGCTTCTCTGCATCGGCATCCAGCTGCTGCTGGGCTTTGACAATCCCGAGAGCGAGGCGATGAACCGCTACCGCTATAATTTTATGGGCGGTATGCTGCCATTCGGTCTGGGTATTCTGTACGCCCGCTATGGCGAGAAGATTCTGATGACCTTCCATTCGCCTGTAACCAATATCTTCGGCTGCGTATTCTGCCTCTCGCTGATCTACAGTCTGAGTCTCAATATGATAGGATGGACCTTCGTACCATTCTTCATCTGTCTGCTCAGTGTGCTTGTAGCCGACCTGCTGCAGGAGGTAAGTTGGCTGTCGGGCATCTACAAGGTTCTGGAATGGATGGGCGTCATCTCAGCCGCCCTCTTCGTCACCCATCCCATCACCCGCAAGATATTCATCCCCATCAGCCGTCATGGAGACATCTATGCCGGACTGCTGCTCTATATCATATCGAGCATCTGCCTGGCTTGGCTCTTCACCCAACTGATGAAGAAGATTCCAAACCCGAAATATTAAAAGAAAATCATGAAGATAAAAGATATAGAACTGGCGAATATCAGTAGATATCGCGGTGAATTGATGGGAGCCGCCATGCTCTTCATCATTCTCTTTCATGTAGCACTGCCTAGAGAGAACGCTTTCTTCGGATTGCGCCGCATGGGCAATGTAGGAGTAGATATGTTTCTGTTTCTCAGCGGCATCGGCCTGTGGTTTTCCTGGATGAAGAATCCTTCTGCCAAGCATTTCTTCATCCGCCGTTACCTGCGTATCTACCCGGCGTGGCTCATCATCGCCTGTCTCTACTACATCCCCCGATTCCGGGGAGGAGACCTCGAGGCGTGGATCAACCTGATAGGCGAGATTACCATCAACTGGAATTTCTGGCGATACGACGAGCTTACCTTCTGGTATATCCCAGCCACCATGATGCTCTATCTCTTCGCCCCAGCCTATATGGAACTCATCAAGCGCCACCCCATCTACAAATGGCTACCGGTGGTGATGATCATGTGGTGCATCCTGGTGCAATACGTCACACCGATTCATCAGGCTGTAGGCCATCTGGAAATCTTCTGGAGCCGAGTACCTATCTTCTTCATCGGCATCAATATGGGCGAGATGGTGCGCCAGAAGCAGACACTTGATGGTGCCAGCATCTGGATGATATGGCTGATGTTCCTGATGACGCTGCTCGCAAGCATCTTCCTGGAACAGGAGAAGCACGGCATGTTTCCGCTCTTCCTGGAGCGTATGCTCTACATTCCGCTAACCATCACGAGCATCCTGCTCCTGAACCGCATCTTCCGCCGTACCCCAGGATGGTTTAACCGCAGCTTCATGCTGGTAGGAGCATTGAGTCTGGAATGCTATCTCATCCACATCCACTTCGTGCTCCATTATATCGAGCCTCATCACTTGGGATACTGGCCTACCTTCATCCTCTGCATCGCCATCACCCTGCCACTCTCCTGGATATTGAGCAAGATTGCAGAATGGATTTCCAAGGAATTATCTCAGATTATTAAATAAAAAGAATCATCTCAGATTATTAAATTAAAAGAAGTTTTTATGAACGAGAATGAAATAAAAGACAGCAAAGGCTTCGCTGCCTTAATGCGCCTGATCCGCCCGAAGCAGTGGATCAAGAATATGTTTATCTTCGTGCCCCTCTTCTTTGGCGGTGCCTTGTTTCATACAGATGCCCTGCTGGCGGGTCTGATTGCTTTCTTTGCCTACAGCTTTGCCGCATCGAGCATCTATTGCTTCAACGATATCCATGATGTAGAGGCAGACCGCCGCCATTCAGTGAAGTGTCACCGCCCTATCGCATCAGGAGCCGTAAGCATCAGGCAGGCTTACGCTTTGATGTTTCTGATGCTTATCCTCTCAATGGGGGTATGCAGTCTGCTCGATTCGTGGGAGACGATGGGAATCATCGCCTTCTATTGGGTCATGAACCTCTGCTATTGCGCCAAGCTCAAGCAGTATGCCATCATTGACGTGTGCATCGTGGCATTCGGATTTGTGCTCCGCTTGCTGGCGGGTGGTGTTGCTACGCACATCATACTCAGTAAATGGATAGTGCTGATGACCTTCCTCATCACCCTCTTCATGAGTTTTGCCAAGCGCCGCGATGACGTGCTGCGAATGGAAAAGACAGGCGAGGCACCACGCAAGAATACGAGCCGATACAACCTCACCTTCATCAATCAGGCTATCACCATCACGGCATCAGTTACCCTGGTTTGCTACATCATGTACACGGTGAGCCCTGAAGTAATAGAGAATTTCCATACCGAATACCTCTATCTTACCAGCGTATTTGTATTGGTAGGTTTGCTGAGATACATCCAGATTGCAGTGGTTGACCAGAAAAGTGGCGACCCTACGAAGATTATTCTGCGAGACCGAATCACCCAGTTTATCGTTCTCGCTTGGTTACTCTCTTTCCTCTTCCTTATCTACATAGAATAAGGAGAGGATATCTTTATTAAAGAGAACAACTTAAACACAGAAGAAGAAATGAAGAAGAAATTATACTGTTTCGATTTCGACGGAACACTGACAACGAGTGATACCCTGCTCGAATTCATCAAGTATGCCAAAGGCAGAGGCCGCTTTCTGATGGTTTTCCTGATGTACAGCCCACTGCTGGTATTGATGAAACTGCACCTGTATCCCAACTGGAAGGCGAAGCAGCAGGTCTTCGCCCACCTCTTTGCCGGCATGCGCATCGAAAAATTTGATGCTCTCTGCCGTGGGTTTGCAGAAGAAAACCAGCATCTGCTCCGTCCTAAGGGCATCACCCTGGTACATGAAGCATTGGTAGCTGGAGCTCAGGTCTTCATCGTAAGTGCCAGCATCGACAACTGGGTGCGCCCCTTCTTTGATATCCGCAATCTGAAAGGCGTTCAGGTGCTTGGTACACAGATAGAAGTAGAAGACGGCAAGCTGACGGGACGCTTCAAGAGCAACAACTGCTATGGAACCGAAAAAGTACGAAGAATTCAGGAGGCCATCTCCGACCTCTCTCTCTACGAGATAGAAGCCTTCGGCGACAGCCGTGGCGATAAGGAAATGCTTGCCTTTGCAGACCAAGGGCACTACAAGCCTTTCAGAGAATAATCATCTTATACACTCCAACCATAGATACATATAAATCAAAAGGAATCAGATGAAAAGAAATACCGATCTCGATTTCATTCGAGCCATCCTCATTGTCCTCATGATATTGATTCATATCGTGAGCTTCGGCAACGCATATCCCCAGCTGAAGGCAGGCATCCTATCCTTTATGATGCCTACCTTCCTCATCATCACGGGCTATCTCGTGAATATCGAGAAGACCGGCAGGCAGATGGGAAACTATCTGAAATGCCTCGCCCTACCTTATGTCATCATGGTGACAGGATTTTCGGTGCTCTCCTATTATATGCCGGTGAGAGATGGCATCACAGAGCTCTCCCTCTCCCAGATAGGCGAGAAGATCTTCGTCACTTCCATCGGTCCCTATTGGTTTATCCAGACCATGATTATCTGCGGAACGCTCTATTATTTCTGCTTCAGCGGAAGAAATTGGAATGATTTACGCAGGAATTATACGAAAAGAGATACCTATGCCAGCCTTTTCGTCTTCGCAGTTACGCTGCTTCTGATATCAGAAACTCCAGCCCTATCGGCAAGTGCAGCTGCCTATTACTTCATCGGCGTGGTCATCCGACAGAGCAAGACGGAATGGAGCAGGCTGTTCCGCCACGAGTTCTTTGCCGTCTTCCTATGGATTTATCTGCTCAACCACGAAGACTGGTACGACTGGGGAAGTCTGGCTATCGTCTTCTCCTGCTGGTGCTGCATCAGCACCCTGCTGTTCCTGCAACATCTGCTCGATGCTCCCGAACGCTTCAAGGATTTCAGTCCCATGATAGAAAAAACAGCAAAGGTAACCAACAGAATCAAGGACACCTTATTATATATAGGTCGCAATACGCTGCCCATCTACCTCTTCCACCCCATCTTTACGATGGCTGCGAAGTTCTATCATCCCCTCTTCAGCTGGGATCCGAGCGAAATCTCGTTTGCTGCCGTCACCATTCTCCTTGCCATTACAGGCAGCCTGCTCATTGCCAAGATGATGGAGAAGACCAAACTGGCTTATCTCTTTGGAAAAGGGAAACTATTAAGATAAATCCAGGCAGATTCATATTTTGTAGAAAGAATATTTGCTAGAAACAGGAAAAAGGCGTATTTTTGCACGCCGTAAAAGATAAAACAATGAATATCAAAAACAAGATTAATAATATGGATGATGCCAGACGGGAGAAGCTGGGCGAAGTCATCAGATTCGGAATCGTAGGCGGACTGGCTACGGTGCTGCAATATGTCATCTATCTGGCTATGATGCCGGTGCTGAACCATTTCATTCCACAAATGGGTGATCACAGTCTGGCTACCACAGCCAACACCATCGCCTACATCGTGAGCTTCATCTTCAATTTCATCGCCAGCACCCGATACACCTTCAAGGTGAAGGCAAACGCCAAGCGAGGTGCCGGCTTCACCCTCTCACATGTGGTAAACTATACGATGCAAACCGTCTGCCTCAACCTTTTTGTAGGTCTGGGACTCGCCAAACAGTGGGCGATGATTCCTACCCTCTGTATCTGTATCCCCGTTAATTTCCTATTAGTAAGATTCTTCCTGAAGAAATAAAAGAATCTTCAAAACTCGAAAGAGAAAGACTAAGAGAAGATTCCTCTCAAAACTTGAAAGAAATAGATAGATATGAAAAAGATATTCGATATTTTCACGATCAAGAAAGAAGAAAGATGGCTCGCCCTGGGCATTTTTCTGGCACTTGCCGTTCTGAATGGTGTAGTGATAGCCCGCTATGCCAGTCATTTCACCCTCATCACGGATGATTATTACAAGAATTTCATCCGCCACTTCTGCGTATCGGGCTTCGACCCGCTTACCTACTGGGTATTGAGCGACTGGAATGCAGCATACAATGTATATCGCCATCCGCTGCTCGCCTTCTATATGTATATTCCTTACCTCATCAATATGGGGCTGATGAAACTCACAGGCTACAACTGTGCCCTTTTCATCGCGGTAGTCATCCAGATATTCTGCGGATTCTATGCCACCCTCTTCCTGAAGAGAATCTTCCGGGAGGTAATGGATCTCGACAAGACGGCATCTCATATCCTTACCCTGCTGTTCTTCTCCTTCGGATATGTGATGGTTACCTGCATCGTGCCCGACCATTTCGTCATCTCCATGATGCTGCTCATCCTGGCACTCTACGTATCCGGTCTCAGAATGAAACATCACCATCCGCTCAAGATATGGCAGAGCGTGGTATATTTCATCCTTACTGCCGGTACATCGCTCAATAATGGATTGAAAATCTTCTTCTCTGCATTCTTCGTAAATGGAAAGGGATTTTTCCGCCCTAAGCATCTTCTCCTGGCAGTCATTCTGCCAGCAGCCCTGCTGTGGGGATTCTGCAGATGGGAATACCGCGTCTTCGTATGGCCTAACGAGATGGCACGCAAGGAACTGAAAGCCAAGAAAGCGGCAGAGAAGAAAGCCAGACAGGAACGTATGGCACAGATCAAGCATACCCGTGATTCGCTGACAAACGACTCCATCAAAAGAGGCTTGAAGATTATCTCTGCTCAGGAGATAGCCCAGAAAGCCAAGAACGACAGCATTCAGAAGGCAAAGGAACTGGCTAAGAAAGAAGCCAAAAAGAAAAGGGGTCCTAAGCAAGGTGCCCCTATCATGAAAGGTGAATTCATGAACTGGACGGATGCTACAAGCTCCCGTACACAGTCTATCATCGAAAATCTGATGGGCGAATCTATCCAGCTGCATCAGGATTATGTGCTGGAGGACGAATTGCGTCATCGCCCGATGTTCGTGAAATACCGATACGCCATCAATTATGTGGTAGAGGCAGTCATCATGCTGCTGTTTGTTGCCGGCATCTGGGCGGGCAGAAAGAGCAAGTATCTCTGGCTGGTGATGTCGTATTTCGGTCTAGATATGATGCTGCATATCGGACTCGGCTTCGGTCTCAACGAGGTATATATCATGGCGGGGCACTGGATATACGCCATTCCGATAGCCATCGGTTTCCTTCTGAAGCAAAAACGACAGCAGCCAAACCAAGAGCTGCAACCCCGACAGCAGCTCTACAGCCGTTGCCTAAAAGGCGTATTGCTCGTCCTGGGTCTGGCACTGTTGATATACAATGGTATTCTGATTATCGGATATTTCTGCTAGGTAAACTAGCTAATAAAACAAGCACGCTTATTCTCAGCTAAGTCTGAGAGTAAGCGTGCTTATTATTTGAAGTCTGAGATTAAGCATGCTTATCTCTTCCAATCATCTTTCGACATCTGCGAGCCATCGCCTTGAAGATGCTGGAGAAATTACCATATCTCAGATTCAGAAAGAGTTCTTCCAGGGAGCGCAACATCTTGATGAATGGGTGGCCCCAGGCATTGATTCTGTACACCCGCTCCTTGAAATCTACGTTTTCTACTACATATTTAGGATGTTTCAGCGGAAACTCCAGTTCATAGCGCTTCATGGTGAAGATTCTGCGATAAGCCTTCGGAGTCGTCTTCATGCTGCCCGAGAAATGGGTAGAGTCATCAGAGAGACCCAGATTATTGATCAGATTCCTGCATGGCATGATGGCAAGGCTGGAATTCAGCAGCATCGAAGCCCAGAAGATGCTTTCATAAAACTCCTTTCCACTATGAGCATGATCCCAGCACATCGGGATGAAGTCCTTACGGAGCCCACGCTGGCGAACCACCGATTCCAACTGTCGCATCGCCTGCTTATCGCGCAGAAAGGCATAGTCACCCTCCCATTTGTCCACCACACGGCGCCACGATGCCCATCCCCAGATAGAGAAGACAGAAGTAAAGAAATAGCTGTCCTCGCAGTCGGGTGTCACCTCATCTTCATTGAATCCGGCAATCATGGCAATACGTTCGTCGTGCTCATAGCGGTCGAGCATCTCCTTGCAGAAAGGGAAGAAAGATTGCGAAGGCACATCGTCATCTTCCAGCACGATACACTTATCCACAATCGAGAAAGCCCATTTCTGTGAGAGATACTCAGATGGATCGCATCCCTGGTTCTTGGTCTGATAAGATCTGTGCACCTCACACTCCCAATCAATATTCTCATCTGATGCTATTTGCCGGCATGCCTCGATACCCGGCACATCCCGCTCACCTCTTGCTCCATCCTGATAGAGGAACAACTGGGCTGGACGAGCCTTCTTCACCTCGTCAAACACTTTCTGGAAATTGTCGGGACGATTGAAGAAAAGCATCAATACGGCGACATCAATCTTAGCTGGCTGTTTCATATCTATGATATTCGTTAACTATACACAATTGTCGGAATCTGTCATCATCCGTTTTTTGGGAGACAAAGATAACCCAAAAAGCAGACAATGCCAAATAAACCGCCACAAAAAAACAGCCGGAATGAAATATTTCCTCATTTTTCTTCCCACAATCAATTTTTTACACTAACTTTGCAGCCAAATAAGAATAAAACGATGAAGAATATTTTTAAAATCAAAAAAGAAGAAAGGATTCTTGCACTAGTTTCGATGCTGGTATTCGCCAGCTTGAATACCGTACTGATCCATTCCTATCCTACAAGCTTTTTCAAGGCTGGTAAACTGGGATTTTGGAGTATTTTCTACAAGCATTTCACGGTATCCGGTTTCGATGCCTACTCGTATATCTTTCTTTCCAACGAAAAGATATACTTTGAGTTGTCACGCCATCCGCTCTTTGGCGCCCTACTCTATCCCGGAGCCTGTCTCAACGACTGGCTGATGGGCTGGACTCATCACAACTGTGCCACCTTCATCATGGCAGTGATGCTCGTCATCAGCGCCACTTTCTCTGCCGTATTCTTCTTCCGCATCTGCCGGGAGCTCATCCAGCTATGCCGGTTGGATGCCTACATTCTCACGGCATTCTTTTTCTCCTTTGCCTCCATCATGCTCACCACGATGGTACCCGATCATTTCTGCTTTTCCATGCTCTGTCTGCTGGTCAGCATCTATATGGTGGGAACCTGTATGGCGCAGGGCAAACAGCTCAAGGCATGGCAGGCTAGCCTGCTGTTCCTTACCACGGCAGGAGTATCGCTGAGCAATGGCGTAAAGACCGGCATCATGTCGCTTTTCTGTAATGGCAGAAAGGTATTCTCCCCCCGATTCTTTGCCATCGCCTTCATCCTCCCGCTCCTCATCATGGGCGGCAACTTTTACTATCAGAACGAATACATCGTCAAGCCTCAGCAGGAAAAAGGCAAGGAGATAGAAAGAAAGCTGATGCCGAAAAGACCCGATATTGCCCAGAAGAATGCCGTTCACGATGCGTGGATGGATGCTCATCGAGGCAAATCGGTATCCGATATGCCATTCCTGAAATGGACCGATGTTTCTACCCCACGAATGGAATCCATCGTAGAAAACCTCTTTGGAGAAGGCATCCAGCTGCATCAGAAGGAACTGCTCAAAGACCTGAGCGTATCGCGCCCAACCTTTATCCGATACGATTGGGCCATCAGCTACCTCTTCGAAGCATTCGTTTTCCTGCTCTTTGCAGCCGGTGTTTTCTACAGCAGACACTCCCGTCTGATGTGGATGTGCCTGAGCTGTGCGGCATTCGATGCCTTCCTTCACCTGGTGCTCGGTTTCGGACTCAACGAGGTATATATCATGGCAGCCCACTGGATGTTCGTTATCCCATTCACCATGGGTTATGCATTCAGAAAGGCTCAACCCAAACTGGCTAATGCGATGAGAGGAGTCACTCTCTTCCTCGCCATCTACTTCTGGGCATACAACGCCACATTAATCATTACGCATTTCTTATAATCCGGGGAGAGATCCCACACGGGTCTTCCCGATAAAAATATAAAGAATATGGACTTTTACAAAGAAATCAAAGAATATAGCCAGCAGAATCTGCGGGCATGCCAACTCAAGCAGCTGGCCATTCTGGAAGAAATAGACAAAATCTGCAAGCGCCACAAGATAGAATACTGGCTGGATGGCGGTACCCTGCTCGGAGCCGTACGCCATGGCGGTTTCATACCTTGGGATGACGATATCGATATCGGTATGTCGCTGGAAGATGAAAAACGATTCGAGGAGATTGCCCCCAAGGAACTGCCCGACTGGCTCTATCTGCAGACCCCGAAATCGGATCCGGGAAGCAAGGAGCCTATCACGAAGATCCGCGACTGCAACTCTCTCTATATCGAACAGGGCGACGATTTCTGCCAGCCTTATGTAAAGGGAATCTTTGTGGATATCTTCCCTTTTGTGGATTATCCAGACATTCCCCGTTCGTGGATCAAGACCTTGACAAAGGGTATCTCCAAGAGTTATTCTATCCTGAACCACCGACACACTTACTCTCTGCGTTCCTTTGCAGAGTTCTTCTATTTCGGAGGCAAGTATTGTCTGTGCAGTGCATTATGGAAGGTAGTAGGCTTGTTCGGAAAGAAGACCCGTTATTCTGATGTTCCTTTCCTGAATGGCCGAGGCATCTCATTCGACAAGAAGGCAGTCAAGCCATTGGGTACCATCAAGTTTGAGGGCAAGGAATTCCCTGCACCATGCAATCCCGATTCCTACCTCACCGACCTCTATGGTGATTATATGAAGATTCCACCAGTAGAAAAGCGCGAGTTTCATTCGATATTCATCCTGCCAGAACTAAGGAAAAGGAGTTAAGGAGTTAAGACGTATGTCTTGTTTTTAAAAACTACACTAAAAGACCAAAAGCAGCACGCCCTGAAAGAGCGTGCTGCTTCTGTTTTTTGGGGCCTCAGCCCGTTCTTAAGCCACATGCAAAAACTCAATCTATCATTTACAGCAAAACCTGGATGGTATGAGCCAGACCATCCTTTAATAATGTAATCGGCTTCCAGCCCAGAGCTTCCAACTTATCCGTAGCAAAAACAGCCTTGGTAATAGGAGTGGTATTGCCATGACTGGCATCATCGGGAATATCAAAGACCACCTTTCTGCCAGCCAGATCAGCAACAGTTTCTGCCAAGGTTCTGATGCTTACATTCGACTCCTCATTGGCTATATTATATGCCTCGCCGTTCCCGCCCTTCAGCAGGATACAAAGCAGCGCCATCGCACAATCCACCACATAAGTCCACGAACGGAATGCCTCCCCCTTACTCTTCAGTACGATATCCTCGCCACGCAATACATTGCGGATAAACTGGGCATAAACACGATTATCGTTCTCTGTAAAGAACGGACCGTAGATATGACTCGGACGGGCGATGGACACCTCAATGCCATACTGATGAGCATAGCAGATACAAAGCGTCTCGGAAGCACGTTTTGCCGAAGGATAGCACGCCCTCACCGTAGTAGGATCGATATACCCGCTATAGCTTTCTTCAAAGACACGACCGTCGCCCTCTCCATAGACTTCTCCGGAAGATACATAGACCAATTTCTTCAAGCCGTGCTGCAGTCCAAAGCGCAGCAGATTATCCACGCCGAAGATATTAGACTTCATCACTCCCACAGGATCCTCGCTATAAAGCTGTGGACAGGCACCGCCAGCAGCATCCACGATATAATCGAAAGAGATATCCACCGACAAGGGAGCCGTAACATCAAAAGGAAGAAAATGATAATGTCCGGAATCAAGATACGCCGAAAAGCGCCTGTTAGCCCGCTCTTCGTTACGACCCGCAGCATAAACCTGATAATCCAGTCCCTCATGCTGCATCAGCATATCAACCAGACAGCCACCAATCAATCCAGTAGCGCCCAGCACCAGGATATTCTTGCCCGAAAGCTGCTGCCATGGCAGCTCAAACGCAGCCAAAGCCGCCTTTACATCTTCATTATATAGATTTGTCTGTTTCATCCTACTATCTATTCCTTTCTATTATCTTTTTCAACTTATATCGGCAGAGCCTATTATCTATTTCAGCCACTCATCCTTGGTGGTATGCTTCAATGCCTTAAACAGCTCCACATCCTCCGTCTGGGTAAGCTTCAATCCGTTTTTCTCAGATCCCATCACCAGGTGCTGGTTATCTACTCCCAGCTCAGCCATCAAGGTACAGGATGCCACCGTGCCGTCAATACCCTTGGCATCAGCCTCGGCGTGCGCCTTCAGCAAAGTGCCGAGAGGATAGGTATGGGGAGTCTGGGTGCGAACCAGCCGCTCGCGTGGGATGTCGATATTCTTCACACAGTCATCCACCTTCTGCATGATAGCCTCCTTGCAGATCATACCCGTAATGGCATAACCATACTTTCTGCACTTCTCGATATTCTCGGTAATGATTCGCTCTGCCACCAGCGGGCGCACACCATCGTGTACCAATATGATATCATCCTCTGCACATCCGGCATCGCGCAAGCCCCACAAACCATTGCGGATGGAGTGCTGATTGCTGTCACCACCCTCGAAGATCCACTTCAGCTTGGTGATGTTAAACTGGTTGGCATACGCCTGCAGTACCACTTCCCATCCCTTGAGGCACACCACGCAGATGGCGTCTATCTGAGGATGGTTCTGGAAAGCCTGCATGGTATAGATGATAACAGGTATGTTATCAATCGTCATAAATTGCTTTGGGATATCCTGTCCCATACGGTTACCAACACCGCCTGCAGTCAATAATGCAATATTCATAAAGTTCGTATTTTAAGATTGTCTATTATATTGAATGTTATTATATGAGAAGATCAACGGATAGCAGAAGGCACGTATCTTTGCCATCAAGCCACGCTGATGCTTGCTGTAGTATATCTTGTCACCATGCTTCAGACAGAGGAAGCAGAGGCAGAAGAGTGCCAGCAGATTGTGATGCAGCATATAATAGCTCATGCGATGTGCCAGCGCAAACTTCGGCTCCCGGGTATGCTCATATATATAGGTATAGAGCATCTGCCAGTTGGGCTGCTGCTGCAATCTGCGATAATTGGCGATACCATAGAGGTAAGGCTGATAGGTAGGGCGGGCATCCACCTTCTTGCCTGCCTGCTTCAGTTCCTCATGACAGGCAGAAGCCAGATTCGTGCGATGCCAGTTCAGTGGTTCATCTACCATCACGATACCGCCGTGCAACTGGGCGCAGATGGCAAGACTCCAATCGTACATGATATTCGGCAGCCAGTATTCACTTGTCTGGATAAACTCCCGGCGGAGCAGCATGGTATGTCCGGCAAATCCGCAGAAGAGCAGCGCCTCCAGACTGTACTGAGGATTCACAAGATGCGTATGCTCCCTGTCGGCACCACGCAAATGGGTAGAAAAACAGATGTCATGATTGCCGATGGCAGCCACCTGCTTCTCTATCTTGGTAGGAAACCAGACATCATCCTGATCGCTGAAAGCCACAAAATCGCCCGTTGCCTTCATCGCAGCCGACTTGAAGTTCTGATTGAATCCCAGATTGCTGGCATTGCGCGAGAAATGTATGATAGGATACTTCTCGGCATAGGCTGTGCAAATCGCCACCGTATCATCCGTAGAACCATCATCCTGGATGATGATCTCCTTCAGGGGATAGGTCTGCGAGAGTATGGAATCCAACTGCTCCCTGATATATTCGGCACCATTGTAGGTGCCCATAATGATTGAAACTGTCTTATTTGTATTCATCCTTCATTCTGATTTATTCTGCTTATCGCTGATATTTCAGCTTTATTCATAGGAACCCATCAAGGTTACTTCTTTCCCATTTTCTTCTTCACAAAAGCCATACACTCCTTCAGAATGGCGGCACCGGCAATACGCATCACCAGATAGTACAGCACCACAGCCATCAGAATGCGGCAAAGCAGGAGCAGCCACAGATTGTGGATAGACTGCGTGGCGAAATAGGTAGCCGTCATCACCGCCAGGGCAGCCAGCGCAAACGGCAGGATATCCTTCAGGAACATCCATACCCGATAGCCTATCAGGCGACGGGAGAAATACTGCCATACGAACAGCCAGATGATGTTCAGCAGCACGTAGGCGATGACCATCGTGCGGATGCCCCAATGCCATATCAGAATCATCGTCAGAATCTGAACCACACCCAGGGCAAAGGTCACCCCAAAATAAGTACCCGACTTACCGTTGCTCACCACCAGACTCGACATGAGCTGGCTCATCGGAATGATGGCACCACTCACGCAGAGAATCTGCAGCAGGAAGGCACTCGCCAGCCATTTTTCGGTGATAGCCAGGACAATGAACTCCCTAGCCACCATTCCAAATCCCAGCATCAGCGGGAAAGAGATGAATGCCGTGAAGCGGATCAGCTTGCGCAAGGCTTCCAACTGGCGTCCAGGCTGCTCACGAAGATCTACCAGCACAGGCTGAGCCACCGAATCCACCATTCCCTGTATCACGCTGTAAGCCTTGAAGTTCCACTGCGAAGCCTGGTTGTAATTACCCGTATCATGCGCCGTGAAGTAATGACCCAGCAGGATATTCAGCACATTGTTGTTGATATGCGTGGTGATGGTGGAAGCCAGCAGTTTGCAGCTGAACTTGAACATCCTGCGGATAGGTTCGAAATCGAACCGCAGACTTGGGCGCCACGGAGAATAATGCCAGAACAGCGCCGTATTCACGATGCTGTAAACGATGGTCTGGGTAGCCAAAGCCCAATAAGACATGCCGCAAAACGCCATGATCACTCCTACCACACTCGAAAAGAGCGTGGCGATGATGCCCGACTGTGCCCTCTGCTTCACCATCATGTGCTTGAAGAGATAAGCCGACTGAGCCGTACAGAGGCTGGAGAATAACAGCGACAGGAATGCATACCGGCAAAGAGGAACCAGTGCCGGAGTATGATAATAGCCCGCTATCAGAGGGGCACAGAGAAAAAGTACCAGGTATAGAAAACCACCTACAGAGATATTAAACCAGAATACGGAGTTATAGTCATTATCTGTAGGTTCCTTGATATTCGTGATAGCCGTGATGAAGCCCGAATTCTGCAAGGCATTGGCTATCAGAGAAAAAACAGTAATCATGGCGATCATACCATAATCGCTTGGCGACAACAGTCTGCCCAGGACGATGCCGAATACCAGTCCGATAACCTGCATCGCCCCATTGTTCATGGCTCCCCAGAAGAGGCCCTTTGCTGTTTTTTCCTTTAATGTTTCTGCCATTTAAATTTATTTTTTCTTGCTAAAACCATGCGAACTAGCGCTTGAAGAGACTCCTCACCACAAACCAGGTATGCACCAGAACCGTGGTGACAATGCCATAGTTGCTGCGCATCACCTCGAAACGCTCCTTGAGCGAAGCCTTATGGTTCTGCACCGACATACCGCCATCCAGATAGTTGGTGATGACTGCATGCACATTGCGCAACGGAAGATGGCGCTGCTGAGCCGCCTTCATGATGCGGATGCACCAATCCACATCTGCCGAAAGGCGATAGTGAAGGTTATAATGGATTTGGCGGGCGATATCCGTGCGGGCATAAAACGACTGATGACAGACGAGCATCCCCCACTTGAACGAGCGCCAGTTCAGCTTCTCGGGAGGCGAAAGACGGCGATGGCGCAGGAATCTTCCTTCGTCATTCACGATATCGGTATCTCCATACAGCACGCCCGGCAGGTTCTCGCCCTCGCCTACGCATCCCTCCACATACTCCAGGGTATCGTCAGAAGGAAACACATCTCCCGCATTCAGAAACACGAGATAGTCGCCCGTGGCACGGTCGATGCCCTTGTTCATGGCGTCATAGAGTCCCTTGTCGGGTTCCGAATACACCACGATTTCGTGGGCATTCTCTCCAGCCTTTGCCCTGTTCTGGTATGCCCGTACCATAGCCAGGGTCTTGTCCTTCGAAACACCATCTATGATCAGGTGCTCGATGTTGCAGTAAGTCTGCTTATTGACACTATCCAACGTACGCTGCAACACACGCTCAGCATTGTAGGTACAGGTTACGACGGTAAACTTAATCATATCCGGTAGTTTTTAAAGGCCATCGCCTGATTATACACCTCAACATATTTCAGCGCCACCGCATGCTGCGAATAGTTATGCATCACCTTCTGCAGGCACGCCTTCTTCAGATTCTCCCGGTCGGCTTCTTCCAGCACCCAGTGGATGCCAGCCGCCAGATCCTTGGCATCGCGGTAGTTTGCCACATATCCGTTCTTCTGATGATCGATCATCTCCGGTATGCCGCCCACCTTGAATCCTACGCTCGGCACGCCGCAAGCCATCGCCTCCATGATGGTATTCGGCAGATTCTCCGACAAGGAAGGAAGCACGAAGACATCGGCAGCATTGTAAATATCCGCAATGCGCTTGTCATCGCTCACATAACCGAGCGAAACGATCGGGAACGAAAGCTTGCCTTCGAACTCCTCGCTGTGTCCACCCAGTATTGCCACGCAGGTGTTCTCCCTCATCTCGGGATGCTGCTCAGCCATCAGCCGGCACGCCTCTATCAGATAATCCATGCCCTTATAGGGATTGGTGGCCCTCTGGGCGATGAAGAGGATGATGCGCTTGTCCTTCGGCAGCTGCGTGCGCAGACGGGATTCCAGCTTGTCCTGCGGACAATAGACATGGGTATCTATCGGATTGGGAATCGTCTCGATGCGATGACCCGCCAGGAGTCCGCTCAACCGGGCTTCCGCTGCCAGCCATCTGCTGCAGGTAACAAAGGAAAGAGCCCCACTGTTATACACCTTCTGCTTCTTCTTCCATATCTTCGCCGACAGATCGTTCTTTCCCCCGTTTCCCGGCAGATACTTGCAGTTGCCGCAGCCATTGTTGTAATGATGGCAACCCAGGGTGAGATGACAGATGGATGAAGCCGGCCAGATGTCGTGCATGGTCCATACCACCGGTTTTCCGCTGCTGATGATCTTCCGGATGGTCTTCAGCGAAAGCATACCCTGATTGATCCAGTGCAGATGGATGATGTCAGCCTCCTTGAACTCTGGCAGGGAAGTGATGTCGTATCCCGCATTGGCGATATCGAGTGCAAAGAGATTCTTCCTGGAAAAATGAAGGCGGCAGAAGATGCACCAGCGCTCCCACAGGAAATTCCACTGCATCCTGAACGAGCGTGGCAAACCTACCACGGTAATATCATCGGTCACCTTGTCGCGCACCAGCATCTTAGCCTTAACACCATTGTTGTTAAGGGCATCCATCAGGCGGTTGGCAGCCACGGCAGCTCCACCCGCCTTCTCACTTGCATTTACTATGAGTACTCTCATGATTATCCTTTTAATTCTGCTTGCAAAGATAATGTAAAAATTTGAGTTGGCGAAGAAAAAGAAAGACTTTTCTGAGATAAAGAGAATGTTTTTTATGAAATGATGGGAATGGATATAAATAAAACATGCCACAACTCTCAACGAGCTGTGGCATGCACTATGTTTAACTTAAAAATTCTAATCAAAATAGTCTCACGACCTTCTCAATTATCTGTTAAACAATCTACCTTAAAACCTAATAACTAAAAACCTAAATCTATTACTACTAACCTAAACAATCTATTAACCTTTTGACGCTGCAAAGATAGTACTTTTTCTACGAATCTCCAAATAATCCGGCAAAAAAAGTATTATTTTTGAGATTTCTTGATATAAATCAACGAATTATTAGAAATTTCGTCAAAAATTAACGAGATTTTAACTCTCATTAAGCTTTTACTATCAATACTGTAGCGTAAGCCGAGATTCCTTCCATTCTTCCGGTAAAGCCCAACTTCTCTGTGGTTGTAGCCTTGATGGAGATCTGGTCTTCCTCTACACCCATCACTTTTGCCAGGCATTCCTTCATGGCAGGAACATGCGGATTGAGCTTCGGACGCTCTGCACAGATGGTTGCATCGATGTTACCCAGGGTATATCCCTTGGTGGCAATCAGGTCCATCGTCTTCCTGAGCAGAATCTTGGAATCCACATTGAGGGTCTCTGCTGCCGTATCAGGGAAATGATAACCGATATCACGCATATTGGCTGCACCCAGCAGGGCATCGCAAATGGCGTGAATCAACACGTCGGCATCACTATGGCCGAGCAAACCCAACTCATAATCTATCTTGATACCACCCAGCCACAAGTCACGGTTCTCCACCAGCTTGTGAACATCGTATCCAAATCCTACACGTATATTCATAATCTATTATTTATGATTAAAGTTATTAATATGTTTATCTATCGCTTGAACAGGTCTTTCAATCCGTCCATATCGAACGCCAGCGTAAAGCGCAGGGTCTGGTCGAGCGGATTGCTCTTGGCGGTGGCTACCACATAGGAAGCATCGAGCGAGAAGACATTCATCTTGAAGCCGGCTCCCACCGTGAAGTACTTGCGGTTGCCCTTGCTCTGGCTCTCGTGATGATAGCCGGCACGCAGGGCAAACTTGTCATTATATACATACTCGGCACCTACGCCATAGTTGATTTCCTCCAGCTCTTCCTTGAATCCGCCTGGGGCATCGCTGAAGCTCTTGAAGATGCCGCTGATGCCAGAAATATCGTTGTATTCGCGATGCACACGGTCTTCATACTCCGAGTTGTCCTCTCCCTCCTTCTGCGCTGGAACCGTAGGCACGAGATACTTGTTGGCATCTGCGGCGATGGTAAAGCGGTTGTACTCGTCGATAGGAATCATCAGTGAGGCTCCCAGACGCAGATTGGTAGGCAGGAACTCGCCATACTCCTGACCGCTGAAGGTAATCTTGCTGCCGATATTCGAAATGTTCAGACCTACGCCCAACTGGCACTCACGTGGTCCGATGTTGACATAGTTCTGATAATAGGCTGCGATATCCGCCGCAAAAGCCGAGGCTGGCGAATTTTCCTCCTGATAGTCAAAGCGCAGGTCGGAATAGATCCAGCGGATGGCTGCCGCCAGGGAGAATTTCTCGCTGAGCATCAGAGAGTAAGCCACATCGATCGACATCTCATAGGGATTGATGGTCATCGCATTGTCGTTTTCTTCCGGATCAGAAAGTAACACCTCACCCATATTGAAATAACGGAGCGAAGCAGATACGGCACTGTAATCGCCTATGCGGTAATAGCCCGAGAGATAGGCGAGATTCATGTCGTTGACCAGCGAGCGGAGCCATGGAGTGAAATTCAGCGCCACGCCCGCCCTGGAGATGTTGAAAGGATACTTTGCCGGATTCCAATACTGCGAGTTGACATCCGGATCGGTTGCCGCACCCACATCACCCAGACCTCCGCCGCGGGCATCGGGCGCTATGGTCTGAGAGATGACGGCATAGTTTACCGGATTGAAAAGACTCTCCTTGGTGTCTCCCTCTCCGTTTTGCGCCGATGCCGTCAGCGCCCATACCGAGAGGAAACCGGTTGCGAATATCTTGACGATTCTATTCATACTACATGATTTTATATGATGATATTTTCTATTTTATAATGATCAGTTTCCGGGTCTTGGAGGCATAACTGCTGCCATCCGATGAAACCTTGACCCGATACAGATAGATGCCCGTACCCAGAGGGCGACCACCATCTACCGATAAATCCCACTTCACGGTATAGACCTCCGAAGCCGGCACTCCGCTCTCGGCATGGCGCCAGAGCTGTCTGCCCGAAGTATCATAGAGTTCGATCACCACATCCATCCGGCTCTCCGTCCTGTCGTGAGAAACGATGAAGGTGGTGGTGCTGCGGGCTGGATTCTCCGTCACGCCCACATCGAAGAGCGATGGAGCCAGACCGCTTACCACATTGAAGTGGAGGGTGGTGGTAGAACTGTTGTTCTGGATATCCCATGCCGTGAAGGTAAGCTGATGCCTGCCGGCCGGGAGTTCCGGAATACTGTAGCAGGTGGAACCGCTGGTATAGGTTCCGAAATCATACGAGAAATAACCGTTGAGATTGTAGGTCTTCGACTGATCTCCGTCTATCACCAGCTTCAGGTCATGGCCGAGTCCGCTTCCTGCGGCATTGATTCCGTCCTTGTCGGATATCCTTGCCACGAAATAAGGGGTGGTATTCACATTGCCGCCATCCACGAAGGTAGGCGAGTTCAGATAGCAGAATACCGACGGGCCGATGGAGTCGTTTTCTGCCACCACGCTGCCGCCCACCTTGAACCGTGCGCTTTCTCCATTCGCCCGCAGCGCCTTGTCGTTGCTGACGGCATAGAGATTCATCAGTCCGGTATCACCCGAATAATTGATATCCTTAGGTACGGCAAAACTGAAGGCGAACTTTCCGCCGGATACGCTGTCAGCACCCTGATAGAGCGTCTTCTGCCGGTCGTAATACTGGAAGGCTGTGGAGGCTCCGTCGGCTGTGGCATCATTCAGCTTGCAGGTAACCAGTTCCCTGGAATCCCTTACCGTAGCCGTCACTACCCCCTGGAAATCCACATCCGTCTCCACATGTCCCGCAATCCTGGCTATATCTCCGGCTCTCAGCAGCGGAACCGTATCGGTGCGCTGGCAGGAGATGCCGTTGATGGAATCCACCACCACCTTCATCATCGGCAGGTTGAGCGAGAGGGCAGGATCTCCGAGCAGGGCATACTGCAGATGGTTTTCCGAGCGGTCTATCTCGCCCGCCATCACATTGCCCAGCATCACGTCGTTCTGCGCCAGCCGGTGTGCCTCGCCTATCGCAAGCGGCTTGCCGTCTTCCCGGCTCAGCACCCTGCGCAGAAAGGCGCGGTTCATATACTTGTTCTGCTGGGCAAACACGGTACGCGTGGTACCATAGAATGCCACAGCTCCACCTTTTTCATTCAGCAGGGCAGCCTCGCCGATGGTAGATTTCGTACCGTCATAGGGCATGATGTCGCAGGATGCTGTCACCCACAGCGGCAGGTTTTCGTTTCTGAACGATTCGAAATCCGTGATCTTGAGCACGTTTTCATGCGAAATCTGGGTTTCGCTTCCATGTCCGGCATAATCCATCACCAGGGCACCATTAGCCTGCTGCTGCCTGATGATACTGGAGACTTCGGGATAGGTATTTCCCGTTGAGGAGGTCTGGCGGGTGTAGGCATCCCACATCACCTTTCTGATGAGATAGCCCGGATACAGCGAGGCGATATCGTCTGCCACCTCGTTGGCATCCGCCATGTGGAGATTCTCGTTGCCGTCATCGCCCATGAACATCAGGGTGTTCTGCCAGGCTCCGGCATTGGCGTTCTTCTTGTAGTTGATGGTCTTGTCCACCAGTATCTCGGCTTCCTGCGCCGTGGTCACCGGGAATCGTCCTACCGCCACATCCTGCAGTTCGGTTTTCGGATCGGCACCCTTTCCTTCGCCGATGATTCCCAGCCAGCTGTCGCTCACGTAGCAGGTGGTCTTGCTGAACGAGTCATCGCTCTCATGACAGAGCAGGTAATCATCCGGATTCAGCAGTCTGCAATCTGCCGTGAGCATCCGGTTGTCCCATACGCAGTCGCCGAAGAGCAGGAGATACTTAGGCATGTCAGCAGCCGTAGCCGCCCTGTCGCTCAGCATCCGCAGATAGCGGCGGTAGGCATTGGCATCGGGGGTACCGCTGGAGAATTCATTATAGAGTTCATCGGCGGGCACGATGTTCACGCGCAGCCCGTCGTGGGTTTCGTGGAATTCCTTGAGCCGCTGTGCCTGCTTGAGCAGTTTCTGCGAGGTTGGGATGATGATCACCATATCAGCAGCCCCGTCGGCATGGTGATCCTGCGGTGTGATGCCATACACATACTCGGCTGCAGGAATCTGGCTTCCGAAACCGGCAAAGGGCGCAGGCTGATCCCAGGTTACGGCTACATAATCCAGATGAACCGGTCCACCGCTGAGTGGCTGTATCTCGATGGTATCCTTCTCCCCGAAATCCTGAAGCGGATAGGTGGCGCTCCTTTCCACGCCTACCGTATAGGCACTGCTGCTGGTATTGACAGGCAACTGGAGGCTCATAGTTCCCAGTTCCTGCTGGTTCTTCCTGATCTGCACCCGGGTGTTGGTGCCGGCGGTAACAGCCACCACCAGCTTTCCCCGGCTGCATCCGGTAGGATTGGTGATGACCACCTTCTGGGTATCGCCCACCTTGACGGCTGTAGGATGGAAGAGATTCCTTCCACCCTGCATCCAGCTGAACCCATCTACTTCATAAAGAGAATGATAATCTTCCGGCATCGGATGGCAGGAAGATACGAAAGAGGCTGAATCTGCCCAGAGACTCGGCGCCTCATCGCTCTGGGTGATGAAATAATAGCCATAGTCTGAATAGGGATTGCGGGTGCGCACCGTAGCCGTAGGGCTGCTCCAGCTCACCGCACCGCGGGCATAGAAATAATGTCTGCCATCCACTACATACTGCGGCACCTCCTTCAGGTCGTCAGTCTCCCGAATATCCTGGGCATAGAGCGCTTCGTTCTGGAGATTTCCTCCATAACCGTAGATCTTCACCTTGCTGATATCCGAAAAACCGGCACGGCGCACCACGTCGGCAGTCAACTGATGAATCCCCGTTTCGCTCACCCTGATCTTTGCCCATTTTCCGCTTGCCAGCACAGAATGGTCGGCATAGGCGGG
>OIDN01000132.1_pt1 | contig 23896 bp, 20 predicted proteins | sample 1581581 | NCBI WGS metagenome assembly OIDN01 (sample SAMEA3882535, study PRJEB24775) | human gut metagenome | biome: human-associated habitat; feature: intestine environment; material: feces | place: Netherlands | collected 2009/2010
TATCAGACGTGCCCTCTCCAAGGCAGGCTACGGTCAGATACCTGTAATAGCACTGTCAGCCCAGGGCTTTGAGAAGAACTCAGGTTTCAAGATAAGCTACAAGGTCGTAAAGCGTGCAATGCAGGCTCTGATATACGGTGATGTATTCATGAGATGTCTGTACAGGACAAGACCTTACGAGAAGGAAAAGGGTTCGGCAAATGCACTCCATGAGAAATGGAAGAAGGTTTGTCTGGAGAGCCTTACAAAGACCGGAAGCAACGCAGTATTCAAGAAGAATATACAGGGAATCGTCCACGACTTCGATACTCTTCCACTCCTTGATATCAAGAAGCCTAGAGTCGGAATTGTTGGAGAGATACTTGTAAAGTTCCTGCCATCAGCCAACAACCACTTAGTTGACCTGCTGGAAGCAGAGGGAGCAGAGGCTGTTATGCCAGATCTCCTGGACTTCTTCATGTACTGCTTCTACAACAACAATTACAACTATGAGTTCCTTGGCAAGACCAAGAAAGGAGCCATAGTCAGCAACACTGTTATAAAGGTTCTGGAATCCTTCAGAAAACCTGCAAGGGATGCTCTTGAAAAGAGTGAGCGTTTTGAGGCTCCTGCCCATATCGAGAAGCTTGCCGCCTATGCAAGACCTATCGTATCCATTGGTAACCAGAATGGTGAGGGATGGTTCCTGACAGGTGAGATGATCGAGCTAATAAAGAGCGGAGCACCTAATATTGTGTGTGCTCAGCCGTTTGCATGCCTTCCAAACCACATCGTGGGCAAGGGTGTTATCAAGCATCTGCGTGAGGCATATCCTGAGGCAAACATCGTGGCAGTCGACTATGATCCGGGTGCATCAGAGGTCAACCAGGTCAACAGAATCAAGCTCATGCTTGCAGCGGCAAATAAGAATATGAAGAAATAAAATATCTATATATAACAATTTAAACACATTAAAAAAGAACCTGAAGCAGTCAATATCTTACTGCTTCAGGTTTTTTTATATTTTATTTATTTATGACTCAATGGTCAGGCTATGACATATTCCTTTCTGTCACAATTCTCGAAAAGCTCATAATCAAGTCTTCTCTGTATCTTTGAATGAATAAATCGAACTCCCATCCCATTCTCCGCAGCTTCCTTTGCCAGCTTATGTTTTGCTGTCTCTGACATCTTAAGCTTAACGCCATAGTAATCAGAAAGCTTTCTGACAGGACTTATTCTTTTGTCATTTAATATGGCGTAGAAGTCATCCTCAGTCATCTCCCTGAGCTGAACTATATTCCCTATGCGCCCCGCTATTTCACATCTCACATTTGCATACTGTACAAGATCTTCCTGAGTGAATGTACTCCTGTATCCGTCAAATGACTCGTCAGACGATACTGCACCAAAACCTATAGCCCTGCTCTTATTCACAGCCACCTCCTTCGCTCTGACCATGGAATCGAAGGAACCCAGGAACACAAAACTTACATTTGATGTATCTATATCAAGAGCTGGTTCACTGTTCGACGGATTGCCATCAAAATGAACCATGTCCCCCTCCAGGACCTTCAGCAGTTCATTCTGGACTATGTAGCTGTAATGTCTGTCGTCCGCGTCCTCAAACATCTTGTCGGCCTCATCGAGAACGATGATCAGATGGCTCATCTTATCCTGATCCACACCGTCGAACAGGTTTCGAACCTTCGTATTGCCCTTCCAGCCCGCGCCCGTCAGAGAGGTGGCATTGTGGATCACTATGTTCGGATATAGCTTTGCGAGCTGCCTGAATATCTCTGTCTTGCCACAGCCGGTAGGGCCTGCAAAGAGTACATTCTGCCTCCTGCCATTCACATGGTTCCAGAGGAGCATGGCAGCGGCGCGCTTTGCCTCCTTCTGGCCGTACACTCTGCGGTCAAGATATTCATATATCTTCGCCGGCGAGCTCAATATTCCTTTTGCATCAGTGCTTCTTTTATCAGACTGTGTCTTTGTTTTGGATGGATTATCGCTGTCTATTCCCTTGGAAGCAGCATATCCGGCTGTTCTTTCATTTCTATCCGCCGCTTTTGCATCACAGGGGATATGCTCTTTACTTGAACGCTCATAAGCACAAAGCAATGTCGCTGCCATGTCCTCCACGTCACTGTCGCTAAGTGTAAGATTCTCAAGTGCAGTAAAAAGCAGTTCACCAATCTGACCGCTTGGCCGATGCTGCCATACATCATTTAATTCATTTACTTTATCAAGCGCCTGGTAATACTCTTCGTCGGACATCTCATCAAAGTCCCCGGCCTTTGCTTTCTTTGTGAAATCTACTGCCGGATTTGCAATGCTTCTGTTTCTGTATCCATTTGATGTTGCTCTAAGTAATTCCTCGTAAAGTTCTCTCATATTGTCGATCTTCATATGCATTTTCTCCTTTCGTCTTGCTCCACGAAACAGCTCACTGTCTGTGCCACATGGGATATTCTTTATTTGATAAACACAGTATAACTACAGCAATATTTATGCTCGTAAAATTTACGAAGAAAAGCCACCAATCTGTGCCAATACAGATTGATGGCCTATAAACCAATGCAGCTATTTTATTTTTGGGCTTTGAAATGTCATTCTCAGCCGTTTTTTTCTTTCTTTCTCCTCCTGTTCCCTGTCGAACGCTTCAAGCGTATCTCTTATATCTGACCCATCAACATCTCCATATAATGCAGAGTTTCCTGTCACTTTGCCAGATATATCTGCCACCTCTGCTTTTACATTATCATAGCCTTTGAAATACTTAAGGAAAACCTCCGGACAGCCTGCCGGGGCATCCCCATTATACCGCCTGTACTCCTCCATAGAGTCAGCCTTATAATCATAATTTCTAAACCAACTCACCGCCTCTGACATACCAGGGAACACATTTTCATCAAAGGTGCCTTCCTGAAACGCCGAAAATTCAAATGCACTTCCGCCATCTGTTCCGTAGAAATATACCACGCCGAACTCACAGTTGCTGGCGAGCCTCACATCGGCATTCTCCGCAAACTGCCTTTTGCCTATTAGGAATATTCCGCCGCCTGTATCATTATCAATCCACATCGGCATAAAGACATTCTGATAAGCAGATGCTCTCTTATCCGAATTCAGTCTGTCGCGGACATTATCACACGCATTGTAATATTCATCCCATGTCGTATAACCGCCGGGGATTTCAACATAGCCTGTACCGCCAGAAAATGGATTATCCCCCACATATCTGAAATACGCATCCATTATGTCCATACTTTTATCCTTCTTGCGGGGCCTGCCTCCATTTGAAAAGCCTGCGTCATAAAGCAATGTATTCACATCAATGGTTAATATGTCTCTCTGCAGGTTCTCCGTGAGCTTATCAAGAAATTCTGTATCAAAGAACATATCCGCTGCCATGTCAAATCCTGCACGATCTGTCTTTCCAATCTGCCGCAGCCTTACCGCAGCCCGCCCGCAGCCATCAAATACATCTTTCCCAAATGTTCTCTTACCAAATTCTATAAAATGCGACAGCGCTTTCTTGTCAGGAATATATTTGCTGCTTCCTGACCAGAATTCCAGCAATCTTCTGACGTATCCTGAGCCCGATATAATACCATAATAAAAATCCAGGTAAGACGACATGAGCTCCACATACGGATTCTTCTTCTCACCATCAAACTCGAATGAGTCGAGCAGTTCGGATGAGATATGTCTAAGACTCTCTATATCTGCATCTATACCTATAACTGACTCTGATGCCTGGCATTTGTCCATATACTTATCAAGCATCCTCAGTCTGTCTCCACACGACCTGTCCTCCGCATGCTTTACCGCTTCCAGCTCTGTTTCAAGTTCTGACCTCATCGCAAGTCTGGATGCTTCATCCAACCCCTCTGCCGCAAATGATATGCTGTCCAGCAGTTTCTGGAGGCTGTTTATCTTCTCCAATGAAGCTGAAAGGCTTTTATCAGAAAGCAGCGCTTTCACAAGGAAACGGACATACTTTTTTCTGCTTGCCGCAGTGTCTGCCAGACAGTAATATTCCTCCTTCAAGCAAAGTCTTAGATTGTTCTCTCTTTTAGTTTTTACATATCCGTATAAGAAAGAATTCTCCATATTCTCATGGTAATCACGTCCTATCCTGGCATAAAAATCTTCTCTGAAACCAGCCACTTCCTATGCCTCCTCCCGAAGCTTCTTTATTGCATCTATCTGCTTCTTTATACTGATGTATGCCCTTGCGCAATTATCTGCATCAGTATACAGAGTCATCCCACGTCTGCCAAGGAATACATCCAGCATGCCCTCCACCAGGATATCAAATATCGTAAGCGGATACCTGATATCCCTGGATTCATCCGTATAAAAAAGCTCACGGAGCTTCATATATCTGGCACAGAACCCTTCAGTGTCAGGAAATTCCTGCCTGAACCGCTTCTCGCTTTCATCCCATCTGACTGCCAGCTCATCGAAATATCTGTTAAGCTCTGCCATATCCGGATCTTCTTCAACATCCACATATTCACTAATAGCCTCTTCTATCTCTTCGTCGGTCATAGCATTATCTTCAGCCTCATCCAGAAACTCATCATACATCTGCATCTGTTCCTGACAGTACGTATCAAGTCCATCCTTCATGCTCTGTGTAAGGCTGTCTCCGATATCTTTCCCGGTAATCGACTCATATGCCATGCTGAATATTTCAAACAGACCAGATGCTCCTCTGACGCCAAAATAAGCCTCCCCCCAGAGCTCATCATATCTTTTCTCGATTGGTCTTACAGAAAACTCTCTCACTCTTTTTGCATGAAGGTAAAGCTGCTGAAATGAATCGGCATACGGTTCAGCATAGATCTGTTCAACCCACTCCATCTCGCTTGTCATGAGCAGTATCATGCAGTAGAGATAATCATGTATAAATTCTTTGAATCTTGTCGGCATACATGGAATTTTCTCTTCCGAAGCTTTTTCTTCTGTCGCTTTCATTTTGCAAAAGTCATCATCCGAAAGCCCATTATCTTTTATCGTTTTGTCACTCTCTATCCACAGTCTGTTTCTTATACCATAGCTGTCCATGGATTTTACCAGCTCATTTACAAGTTTTTCCACAGCCGCAGCTTTTCCCGTTTCTCCATCTGCCAGACACCCCAACAGAAATGATGAGACTTTGTTGTCTCTTCCGCTTACAGCCTGATCCAGAGCCGATTCCAGCTCCCGAAACTTATTCTTGCGGAATTCTATATTTTTCCACTCTTTGTCCGATATTCTCAAAGCGATCACGACCTCTTCTTTCTATATAATAATAGGCAAATTCTCTATCAACCTAACTATTAAACTAATCTTTTGAAATGATTGCGAGATTACTCTACGTCATCAAACCTTAAGCTCATCTGCGTCTCCTTAAGGGATTTCACTTTGCGCTCTGTGATCTTGTCTAACTCACCAACAGTTCCGCACAGGAGAGGCGATCTTGGATCGTAGCATGCACAGTTTGATTTCACCGCAGCCTCAGAATAGTTGGCATAACAGTATCTGCAGCCGTTTAAACACGTGTTGTATGAGCCTATCTCCACGCTCTCCATACATCCACACTCCGGGCGCTGCACCTTATCCTTTGACACCTTTATATCACAGCCTATGATCTCCTCGATGAGCTTCTTATCTATGCAGCAGTTATGCTCAATTCCGCATTTTTCAAGGTCTATGACCTCCGCACATGTCGCAACCACCATACCGTGGCTCCTTGCTATGTCGGCGATGGTCTTTGCAAATGCCTCAAGCTCATCATGACTCATCTCATATCTGTCCACTGCTTCCATGTTCTTCTTGTTCTTGGCATATATGTCGACAAAGCTTATGACACACTTCTCAGTACATCCGTCAAGCGCCTCTGCGATCTGGGTAAATGCTTTTATGTGATACTCCGGCGTGTACTTGTGTGTTAATACGATAGGATCGTACCTCCATATGACGCGCTTTTTTCCAATCTTTGCCGAAAGCTGCCGGAAAGCCGGAATGAGCTTTTGCTTCTTATCCGGAAGATTAGCCTCCATGTCTTTGCCATATCCTGTCAGAGTAAACTGAAAGTAATATTTGTATGCCTCAAGCTCATCAAGTCTTGGAAGCATCGGTATCGGATTCTTTGTCCAGAACACAATGCAGTCCACCACATCCGGTGACAGATCAATCCTGCTTATCTGATGAGCGTTCATGGGATTCCTGACATACAGGAATCCCTCCTTTATTCTGTTGTAGAACCATTCCGAATAAAATGTCGGAATATCTGTTCTTCTGCTGGCACTAACTATCATAATTTTAAAATTCCCCTTGTATCTTCCATCGTTATCTGCTTCTTGATTCCTTCAAATTTGACATATCTTCCACAGATCATATTTGCAAATATCATTCTTCTCGCAAATGACTTGGCCATTATCCTGCCATCCTTGTCATAGAGTCCACAATTTTCGCCATTTGGAGTTATGCCATACCGCAGTCTTCCGTCAGCTTCCTCAAACTGCTCTATACAGCCATCGGCTATCAGTCCCTTAAAGATATTATCAATACTGAATACCTCCTGAAGCCCACGTACACTGTCAGGTACATATCCGGTCGTATCGGCAATAAGCTTGATAGCTTTTTCATGAACAGTCCACGGATACATATACATATTTTTTGCAAATTTATAAATATCCTGCGAGAATCCACTCCAGAATGTAAACCCCCTCATGGTTTCTTCAAGTATATCCAGGACTAGATTTTTATCGGTAAGTTCCCTGTTGTCAGCATTCCCTCTTGTTATCTTAAAAACCTGATAGCATATTCCATTTGTGCTGTCCATCGGATAATTGTGTATCTTATCACTGACATTTGTAAGCTCATTCCATCTGTCTCTGTCGCATATCTTTTTACTGCCATAAAATATACTGTCAAATGAGTCATCATCGTCACGTCCAAAAAGCCATATCTTGTCCGGGGTATCCGGTGCCCCCACATAACTATGAAACTCGTCATATGTAAAATAACAGCCTCTGTTACTCTCCGGGCTCTCACAGATTTCCAGATCGTGTCCATACCTCTGCTCACAGTGCATTGGCTGCAGCAGCTCCACGTTCATTCCTCTCTCAATGAGACAGGTTCTAAGGTATGTTCCATAGCGGATATCATATGATTCATTCTGCTCTCTGCACACTCCATCGTCAGTTGGGACCTGTCTGTATGTGAATGCAACGTATACCGGCTTGTCCTTTATCCTTGAGTGTATTATGTGGGCAAATCTTGACATAGCCTGATATGTATTGTATAGCGACCTGTCCTCCACCTCATTGGGCACAGTGTGAATACATACCTCCTTCGTGGAATGAGGGAAGAAATAAATATCGCTTAGAGGTTCTCCTGGTCTGTTTTCCATATAACCCAGATACTCATTAAAGTCCGTGCATGATTTTATTTCATCCGCCGGCTCATGAAACAAATCTGGATGACCTGATCCTTTTGCATCATGTATACCAGATGCAATCTCATTGTATCTCACCATGTCCTGCTCCGGCATGTCAGCCGCTTCCGTGATCCTGTACGGCCAGCATACCGGGTCAATCCCGGTGTAATCAAGCTTACTTTCCGGGGCTTCGCCCAGCACTCTCGCCGCATAGGACATTCCCCAATAGTCAATGCCTGTGCCACAGCCTATGCTTACCGCCTTTATACTTTCAGGGTTATTCATATCTGCAAATATATCTGCGTAGGCTCTTGAAAACTGGAATCCATATGCTCTTGCATACTTCATAACATATAATGCGGTTATATGCTCATCATCATAATCCGCAGTTCCCGAATCGAACATATCATGGAACTCTGTAACAAATCTGACTCTCTCCTCTTCGGAAAGTCCTTCTATGTAATTTTCTAATTCAGTATATACTCTTTTCATGTACTCTCTTAAATTTATAACCGACATGGCAGACTCCTTTCTCCTACATCATGTAAAGTATAATATATATTCACTTAATGTTTCAATAACATCATATAGTTATCATAGCCGGTTTTTTCTCTGTGCATTGAGATACGCAGTCTTCTCGGCTGCTTTTTCCAGATAAAGCTTCGATCTTTTTAGACTATCCATACTGCTGTATATCGACAGCCCATGATCCCACATGTACGTGTCAAGCATTCCCTCCACAGCTTTTCTCATCTGTGACAGATAACTATACGGCACCTCATCGGAATATATCATATCCAAAAAACTGGCAAAACAACTGCAAATCTTATCCGAATCTTCCATCTGATCACACACAGAGACGATGTTTTTACTTTCATCCGCATCATGACCATCCTGTAAAAATCCCTCATCCACAAACTCGTCAGCATCCAGATTATCATATATCGGCTCCACAATATCAATATCATCAATATCGAAGTCATCAATATCACCCAAGTCCTCCATGTCCTCCATGTCATTCAGTTCTTCCATATCATTCGAATCCAAGTCTTCAAGCATTTCTTCTTCAATCTCCTGCATCCTTTTATAAACCTTATCGGACATCCAGTCAGGCTTATTGTCAGGATGCGAGTAGTCAAATGCAAAAACACACCATGATATAATACCTGCATCACCTATCCAGCCATCCACAATATACTCAAAAAGCAGCGTATCCTTATCATTATTTGATTCAAAATCAATACAGCCTGAGAGCAGATTATCAAATGAACCATTTGGAAGGTTATCCATCAGGAATCCGTATTGGGAAAAATCCAATAAAGACATTCTTATCGCAAGATACAGATACATTCTCACATATCTGCAAAAGCTCTTCTGTTCCGGGAGTGCATTTTCCGCTGTTATGTGCCCCAACCACATCTTGTACCTATATCCATATCGGTCCATGTCTTCCACGAGCTCTGTTATCAGCTTCTCCGCTTTTTTCTCATCAAATCTGCCATTCTCATCAGTCACCAGCGGTCTGATCAAATTACTTTTTCCACTTGCCTCACAGTCAAATTCCTTCATGAGCTTCCTGATATTTTCCTTATTATTTTTTAAGCTGCAATACTCTTTACAATTTTCAAATTTCATTTTCATGCCTCCTTGTTTTTGAACACCAGCCATGCAAAATTTGCCTTTATTGGTACTCACACATTGCTCTGCAATGTGTGATGTCGTCGATGCCATTTTAATATGTGACTTCGTCACATGGTCATCTCCTGGCAAATGGCAGGCGCTACATGTCAAGTTTTCATATAAAACTCGACACATCCTTTTTCTTATTATAGCTATGTAAATATTTGTCTCGTAATATTTACGACATGTTTTCAGATGATTATAAATGTTTGTGGATTTTTCCAAACCTGTGTGCTATTTTGATGTTCTGGATTGTTTTATATATGAGATCTCAAATGAGAGAATTGCGGAAATTCATTTCTCACGTATTCTCATATAAACAAACTACGGAGGTGATAAATCTTGAAACAGCAGCAGCTGCTGGAGTTATATGATACATACTCGAACAACGTATTCCGTCTCGCTATGAGCTTTTTAGGCAACACAGCGGACTCTGAGGACATTGTTCAGAATGTATATACAAAACTTATAGAAAAAAGCCCACATATATCAAAGGGCAAAGAAAAATCATATCTGCTCACGATGACGGCAAATATGTGCAGGAATCATCTAAAATCCGCAGCGAACCGTCTAAGCAGCAGCTACGAGGAACTGAGCAGCGACTCTATCGTCAGCGGATTCAATATTGAAGAGCAATCCATGTACGAGGCTCTGGGGAAACTCCCTGACTCATACCGCACTGTTCTTTATCTGCACTACTATGAGGGATATACATTTGGAGAAATTGCAAAGATACTTCACCTGTCACCATCTGCAGTTTCAATGAGAGTATCCCGGGGACGAAAAGAATTAAAAGAAATATTGAAGGAGGAATAACATATGACAAACAAAGACAAGATCAGCGATATTGATGATTTCCAAAACTCAAATACATATAACACGTCTGATGATTCTGATGACAGCAAATTTACAGACTTGTACACTAAAACTATGGATAATGTGACTATGTCTCAGGAAAACAAGGATGTTATACGCGCAAAGCTTGCTGAGCAGTCCCAGACTGGCAGATCTGGACGAAAGCTCATCCGCATAGGAAAGTATTCAGCCATTGCCGCCACTGTGTGCGCAATCCTACTGTGCATCCCGGCGACAAGGACAACCGTCTCAGCAGCCATCGACTACATAAAGCAGACATTCCACCTGGCAAATGGCACCGAGGTGACATACGAGGAAAACAGCGAGGGAAACTCCATACAGTTCACAATATCTACAGATGATGTCAACGGTTACACGAAAGTTGAAAATGGTCGTCTCTACCTTGTTCTCGGAAATACAAAAAAAGATATCACCGACCAGTGCGGTCCTGACAAATATTTCCGTCATGAGATCAAGAATGCGGACGGCTCACACAGCGTCATCCTCATAGGCGGTACACCTGAGAGCTGCGGATGGGCAGAGCTCTTCTTTGACAAGAATGGGAAATATGTATTTAACAACATGAACGTTGAAGACTACAGCGACCCATGGCTTAATGACGCCCTGCATGCTGAGGGTGTTGACACAGGCAATCCTTACCTGGATGATGACCTTTCAGATACATCCGGCAGCGCCGCTGACGGAAATGCAACATATATCGAACAGTAATTTTTCCTAATAAGCCATATTAAAAAGCAAAAGATACAAAATTTTCCTAAACAAGCCTTTTTCGATCAAAAAGGGATAAATCATCAAATATTTACCTCATATTTCTCCCTTTTTGATGATTTAACCTTGTCTTAGGAAAATTTTGTATCTTTATTTCTTCTATCATATATATTTTTAGGAAAATAATCTCTGAATAGGTATCCATTCCGATCATTCTGTGTCGTGAGATTGATATAGAAATCGCTACAGTCTCATAGGAATTCCCTTGTCCTGAAGGTATCTCTTCAGATCTCCTATCTCAAGTTCTTTATAGTGGAACAGAGATGCCGCAAGTGCTGCGTCCGCACCGCCCTCTGTCAGGGCATCGTAGAAATGATCCTTTGTTCCCGCACCGCCTGAAGCTATAACCGGTATGTTCACGTTGTCTGCTATGGTTCTGGTGAGTTCTATGTCATATCCAGCCTTTGTTCCATCGCAGTCCATGCTGGTAAGTAATATCTCTCCAGCTCCAAGCTCTGCGGCCTTCATGGCCCACTCAACTGCATCTATTCCGCAATCGATACGTCCACCATGCTTGTATATATTCCAGCCAGAACCATCATCGCGCCTCTTTGCATCGATGGCAAGCACAACGCACTGACTTCCAAACTTATCCGCTGCATCTGCTATGAGTGTAGGGTTATCTATAGCTGCTGAGTTCACGGATATCTTGTCCGCACCCTCTCTGAGTATCGCCTTGAAATCATCAACTGTTCTGATTCCGCCGCCCACTGTAAACGGAATGAATATAGTCTCAGCCACACGCCTTACCATATCAACCACAATATTTCTCTGATCTGAGGAAGCTGTTATGTCAAGGAATACAAGTTCATCAGCTCCCGCTTTGTCATAGGCCGCACCAACTGCAACCGGATCTCCGGCATCTATAAGGTTTACAAAATTTACACCTTTTACAACTCTTCCGTTCTTAACATCAAGACATGGTATTATTCTCTTTGTATGCATGCTCTACACCTCCAGGTCGATAAAATTCTTCAGTATCTTAAGTCCAACCTCTGAGCTCTTCTCAGGATGGAACTGACATGCAAATACATTGCCGTGCTCCACAGATGCATGAATCTGTGTTGAATAGAATGTGGACGCTGCCACATCCTCAGGATTCTTTGCCTTCAGATAATATGAATGAACAAAATAAACATATGGATTCTCAGGAAGCCCCTTAAAAAGTCTTGCCTTTGGATTTATCTCAAGGTTGTTCCATCCAATCTGTGGTATCTTAAGTCCCGGTGCATCCGGTATGCGGAGTATCTCACCATCAAGGATTCCAAGTCCTGTTGCCTCCGGCGACTCCTCGCTGGTCTTGAACAGAAGCTGAAGTCCAAGACATATCCCAAGAAACGGCTTGCCTGCATCCACAACATCATAGATGACATTCTCAAGGCCGTACTCCCTGATCTTTCCCATAGCGTCCCCAAAGCTTCCAACTCCAGGTAAGATAACCTTGTCACTCGCCATGATCACATCTCTGTCCCTTGTGATGACAGCCTCCTCGCCGAGATACTGGACTGCCTTCTCAACACTCTTTATGTTACCTGCGTCATAATCCAAAATTGAAATCATCTGTTTTGTCCTTTCATATCGAGTCTTTTCCATTATTGTACTCTTTCTTAATGTTGTCATAAGCCATATCTCACTTAGTCTATCTGTCACTATAATGATATTTGCAAGCAAGAATATATACATTAGTATCGTCAATCTTGTATATTATTCTGTCTTTATCATTTATTCGTCTACTCCAGAAGCCAGTCAGATTTCCAGTTAATGGTTCGGGTTTCCCAATACCTTCATTTCCATTTCTGCATATATCTTCTATCAGACTATTTATTTTCTTTAGTGTCTTTCTATCCTCCGTCTGCCAATAGACATAGTCTTTCCATCCATTATCAGTAAAGACTTTATTCATCGGCAGATACCTCCGTCAGATCATGAACAGCAAAATTTCCTTTCTCAAGCTGGGTCTTTGACTCCATAAGCCAGTCATAGTTTGCTTTGTTTCCCATCACATATACATTTTCCATCAGATTGTTATATGCCTCTTCTGAAAGCATAACAACATTTTTATTATCCTTACGAGTTACGATCATTGTTTCATAATCATCTGTAACTTTATCCATATACTTTTTCATATTGTCGCGTAAGTTTGTATAATTAACAGCTAACATAAGAACACCTCCTCAAATTCATGTACAGTTTTCTGTACTTATATTGTACTGTACAGAAAATTGTACGTCAAGTACCTGTATTATCTTATGCCTATGTTATAATAGATATTCTGCTCTCGCATGTAATTCTTTAGAACCTCAGCTTGCTTCCCTTGCCTCCACGCTTGCCTGGCTTAACTCTAGTGAAGATTATCTCGTTGTCGCCGACCTTGAAGGTATCCCTTGTGCTTCCCACAAATACCGACTCAAGGACATCGTCACCCTCTAAGTTGATGAGCTTGACTCCCGCTGCGCCCTTGCCCTTCTCAGGAATCTCCGCTGCGTCAACTCTTATGTAATAGCCCTTCTCTGACTGTGCGATTATGAAGTCGCCCTCGGAGATTTTGCCGATATATATGATATCATCACCGACTTTTGCAGCACGCCTTGTGGTGTCAAATGCGGAGCCGTCAACAACCTTGGCAAGACCCTGCTTGCTGACGAACAGCAACTTGTCAGTCACAAAATGCTCTATGCAGTCCATGAACAGGATATTCTCGTCACCATTCATGTTGCAGAACTCGAACACCTGGATTCCCTTGTCGGCAAGACGTCCTATGAGGCTTCCTCCGCCCTTCTTGCTGGTGTTCTTCTTCGCCTGAAGCTTAATGATGTCTGCAACCTTGATCGTATACACCTGATTATTGTCAGCAAATACCGCTATCCTGTCAAGATTCTGACACTTAACCGCAAATCTGTAATCCTTCGTGATCTGGTCGATGTTCTTCTCGTATACATTTGCATCTACAACCTTGATGTAATAGAATCTGTCGAGAAGTACAGCCACATCTGTAGCCACGACCTCAGCCTTCTTCACAACAACAGTTCCATAGTTATGAATCTGAGTCCTTCTAGGTATGGCATACTTTGCCTTGATCTCAAGCATGTCATCTATCATCTGCTGCTTCATGGCATCCCTGGACTCCATAAGCCTTGTGTACTTCTTGATGAGCTTCTCAGCGTCTGCCAGCTCTTTCTTTAAGGCATTGATCTCCAGACCAATGAGCTTCTGAAGTCTCATGGCAAGTATCGCATCCGCCTGCTTCTCTGTGAAGCACAGGAACTTTGCGTCCGCCTCTGAGCCCTTGAATCTGAACTTGATATTCGATGTATCGCCGTGCATGAGACACGCCTTTGCATCTGCAACCTTTGTACTTCCGCGGAGTATCTCTATGATCAGGTCTATGCAGTCAACCGCTGTGAGAAGTCCCATCTTGATCTCCCTGATCTCCTCCTGCTGTGCCAGAAGCTTTCTGTACTTCGTGTCATACAGACCGTACTTGAAATCTGTGTATACCTTCAGTATCTTCTTGAGTCCCATGACCTCCGGCTTGCCGTTGTTGATGCAGTTGATATTCACGCCAAATGTATCCTCAAGGGCTGCCTTCTTATATAATATATTGATGATATTCTGTATCTCCTCGTCAGAAGTTCCCTTCTTCACATCTATACACAGGCATTCACCGTTCTTGTCTCCTCTGTCCGCGATATCCACGACCGCTGGAAGCTCTCTGTTTCTGACAAGCTCTGCGACAGTATCAAGGAACTTGGCAGTGCCTCCGATCATTGTATATGGAAGCTCTGTGACACATATACTCTTTCTTCCGTATCCGATATCCCTGACCTCTACCTTACCGCGCACCTTGATCTTGCCAAGTCCTGTGGCATACACATTATACAACTCCTCAGGTGTTGCATTAATGATTCCACCTGTGGCAAAATCCGGTCCTGGCATGAGCGCAAGCAGATCCTCAAGCTGTATCTCAGGATCATTCAGATATGCAACTGTGGCATCTATGACCTCACCGAGATTGTGTGTAGGAATATTTGTCGCCATACCTACTGCTATACCGGTTGAACCGCTCACCAGGATATTTGGCACCTGGAAAGGCAGGAAAGTCGGCTCTGTCTCCGTTCCGTCAAAGTTTGGTATGAACTGATCCTTGAAGAACGGAAGATCCTTCATGCACACATCCTCTGTGTATTTAGATATACGCGCCTCAGTGTATCGCATGGCAGCCGCACCGGAACCGTCCACCGCACCAAAGTTGCCGTGTGGATCAACAAGTGGTATCGGCAGTTTCCAGTTCTGTGCCATATTTACAAGTCCTTCATATATGGAACTGTCTCCGTGTGGATGATATTTACCCATTGTATCTCCGACTATTCTCGCACATTTTCTGTGTGGCTTGTCGGAGCCTGCAAGACCATCCAGTGAGTAAAGTATCCTTCTCTGGACAGGCTTTAATCCATCCCTTACATCCGGGAGCGCTCTCTCTGTTATAACCGACATGGAATAATCCACATAGGACTGTCCCATCTCGCTCTCATAATCTACATTTAATATCTTTTCCGACATGATCTATCCCTTTCATCATACAAACTGTGAAAACGCGCTGCTAAACATTCCCAAATATCACTTTTATATATCTAGCACCGCATCCGCACTGTGTGTCTCTATGTACTCTCTTCTAGGCGCAACCTCAGTTCCCATGAGCGTCTGTGTGAGCTGATTTGCCTCAACACGGCTGTTCACTGATACCTGCTTTAAAAGTCTTGTCTCAGGGTTCATGGTCGTCTCATAGAGCTGGTCTGCATCCATCTCACCGAGTCCCTTGTATCTCTGGATCGTGAACTTGTTCGTGTGTGTCTTTCTGTACTTTGCAAGCTCATCATCTGAGTACAGATATTTGATGTTCTTGCCCTCGCCAACTCTGTAGAGAGGCGGAATAGCTATGTATATATGTCCCTCGCTGATAAGGTCAGGATAAAATCTATAGAAGAATGTAAGCAGAAGTGTCGCTATGTGGGCACCATCCACATCGGCATCAGTCATGATGATTATCTTGTCGTAATTCAGCTTGCTTATATCGAAATCATTGCCGTATCCCTGCATGAAGCCACAGCCAAATGCATTGATGAGTGCTTTGATCTCGGCATTCTCAAGCACCTTTGCAACAGGCTTCTTCTCCACGTTGAGTATCTTACCTCTAAGTGGAAGTATTGCCTGATACTTTCTGTTTCTCGCGGTCTTGGCTGAGCCTCCCGCCGAATCTCCCTCGACTATGAATATCTCGCATTTAGACGAATCTGAGGACTCCTGCTTTGCAAGCTTGCCATTTCCCTCAAATGAAAACTTGTTTATATTGATCTTGGACTTCTCAAGCGCTTTTCTCTTGGAGAGAGCCACCGCCCTGTCCACTATATCCTTCAGCACATCATAATTTCTGTCAAAATAAACTGTGAGCTGTTCCTTCACGATATCGTCGACGGCCTTTGACACGTCCGTGTTGGAAAGCTTTGTCTTAGTCTGTCCCTCGAACTGAGGATCCGGATGCTTCACGGATATGATAGCCTGCATGCCAGATCTTATATCTGCACCTGTCAGATTGGAATCCTTCTCTTTCAGAGTTCCAAGCTCATTTCTCGCATAATTATTGATAAGCTTGGCAAATGCTGACTTGAATCCTGTCACATGGGTTCCACCTTCAGGATTTGTGATATTGTTGGTAAATCCTATGATATTCTCCTCGCCGTCCTCCGTCATCAGAAATACTATATCTGCGGCGATTCCGTCCTTCTCCCCCGATATGGCGACAACCGGTGATGTATGTGTGAGTCCCTGAGATATATCCTCAACAAATGCTGCAAGTCCCCCTGGCTGGTGGAACACTATAGGCTCCTCGCCATCCCTCTTGTTCTGGAATGTGATCGTAAGATTCGGATTCAGATATGCTGTCTCTTTAATCCTCTGCTTGATGGCGTCCGCCTTGAACTTTACTGTCTCAAATATTGTATCATCAGGATAGAGTGTTACCGTCGTACCTGTTCTCTTTTCCTTGAGTTTTGTCTTTGGAAGCATACCGTCAACAAGTTCAGTTGTCGGTATTCCCTTCTCGTATGTATCGTGATAAAGGTAGCCATCCCTGGCAACATCTACTATAAGCTTGTTAGACAGTGCATTTACAACTGCAGAACCTACTCCGTGAAGTCCGCCGCTTATCTTGTAGGTGGAGCTGTTAAACTTGCCACCTGCATGCAACACTGTGTATACAACACGCTCCGCAGGAATTCCCTCCTGCTCATGTATATCGACAGGAACGCCTCGTCCATCGTCAGACACGGTTGCCGAGCCATCCTCGTTGATGCTCACCCATATATTGTTGCAATACCCCGCCAGATGCTCATCCACCGAGTTGTCTATAAGCTCCTGTATGAGGTGGTTCAGTCCGCTTCGCCCTGTGTTGCCGATGTACATTCCCGGTCTCAGTCTTACCGGCTCAAGTCCCTTTAACACCTCAATGTTTTTTGCACTATATGACATAATCTTCTCCCATTTTATAAATATATTTGCAGATGCCAGAATCCAACAGAAAAAGGAAACCCTTAGAATTATAGCCTAAAAGTTTCCTCCTTGCAAAGTATTTATTGTTCTGACATGTTATCTGCGCTATTCTCCGGTATCATTTCCGGTTCGCCATCATCCTGCTGTATGATATCAAGGTCGAAGTAGAATACCACTCCATTCTCCACATTGTAAACACCATAGTTCTTGTTGTGAGCCGCCATGGACGCCGCAACTATAGAAAGTCCAATACCGCTTCCACCATACTCTCTCGTCCTCGCCTTGTCCACCTTGTAGAACTTAATGAATACCTTATCAAGCTCATCGTCAGGAATGTTCGGTCCCTCATCATATACAAATACTCTCAAGTTGCCTGTGACGAATCCATCCTCAGTCCTTCTCGGCTGATCATAGTCCTTATTCGCCGTCCACACTCTGACCTTGCCTCCATCGTTGCAGTAATGAAGTGCATTTGTAAAATAATTGGTGAATACCTGCTCTATCATGAACTCATCTGCATATACGTTGCACACATCATTCAGCTCATCCGCCAGCTCAACTTCCGCATGGTTCTGCTCCACCAGAATGGATGATGAATCCACTACATTCTTTATGAGTGCATCTATGTCAAATACCACAGGATGAACCCTGTCCACTCCAAATTCAAGCTCATTCAGATCAAGTAACTGTCTGACAAGCTTATTCATCTTGCCAGCTTCGTCCAGAATGACATCACAGTAAAACTCCTTGCTCTCATCATCCTCTATAACATTGTCCTTAAGGCCCTCGGCGTATCCCTGTATGAGAGCTATAGGAGTCTTGAGTTCATGGGACACATGGGACAGGAACTCCTTCCTCATCTCATCTATCTGTACCTTCTCATCAATATCCGTCTGCAGCTTAGCATTTGCCTGTTGAAGCTCTGTCAGCGTGTTCCTTAGCTGATATGACATCTCGTTCATACTGTCCGCCAGCTCACCAATCTCATCGTTGGATGCGTGATCCACCTTCACATCGAGATCAAGCTGTGCCATACGATTGGCAACCGACGCAAGATTCTTTATCGGCTTTGCAACCGCATTGCTTATAAAATAAACCATCACAAATCCAAGCAGTGCCACCACTGAGAACACCAATAAAAAGAACTTCAAAGATGTAACTATCGTTGAGTCCACACTGGAAATAGGTTTTCTGATGATGACAACAAAACCATTGTCAAGGAATCCGACAACGTCATAATAGCTGTTGCCTGTATTCCTGTCATTTGTGATCTGTATATCATATTTATCTGTCTTCTCAATCTGCTTTCTCTTTATCTTCGGATTGTCCGGATTCTTTCCACCGCTGTAATTGAAGTAGTCTGCTATAAATGACAGATTGTTATATACCGCAGCTTCCTCGTTCACCGTCGTGTACACATGCATATTCACACTGTCAAAGATAAATATCATCGCACCAGACTGATTGATCACATCATTCGCCAGCTCTTTACTGTCTATATCCTCATCCCGTCCGAACAGTTCATTGCAAGAATTGTATGTATCCAGCAGCATCTGTTCCATGCTGTGATAGAAATACTTCTTGATAAAGATCATGGTTATAGCACACGACATAACCACCATGATAAGTATGATTGCAGCCAGAGACAACGTTATCTTAGTCCTGATCGATGTCCTTTTTGATTTCTTCATCACTCTACCTCGAATTTATAGCCCATTCCCCATATAGTCTTGATATATTCGCCCTTATCTCCCATCTTGCTTCTGAGCTTCTTGACATGCGTGTCTATGGTTCTGGCATCGCCAAAGTAATCATAGTTCCATACATTGTTGAGTATCTTCTCTCTCGACAATGCCACGCCCTTGTTCGTGATAAAATACTGAAGCAACTCGAACTCCTTGAAGCTGAGCTCAACCGGCTTGCCATCTATCGTCACCACATGAGCCGACAGATTCATCTCAATACCTCCGGCTACAAGCTTCTCATCTGAAGCGGCATCCGTTGTTCTTCTGAGTATCGCTGCAACTCTGGCAACAAGTATCTTGGGACTGAACGGCTTCGTTATGTACTCATCTACTCCCAGATCAAAGCCCTGGAGCTCATCGCGCTCATCTGCCTTCGCGGTAAGCATGATAACCGGAACCTGTGAGAACTTTCTTATCTCCTTAAGAGTCTCCCATCCGTCCATCTTAGGCATCATGACATCAAGTATTACAAGAGATATATTCTTGTCATTCATGAATATATCCAGGGCCTGTTCACCATCTCCGGCCTCAAGAACCATATACCCCTCTCTTGTGAGGAAGTCCTTGACAAGCTTCCTCATTCTGCTCTCATCATCAACCATAAGAACCTTTATTGAATCCATATCGTACCTCCACATATAGAATAATATCCAATTTATCTCAATATAACATTGATATTTGTAAAAAATGTGAACTGAGCATATTTTTTACAGTATACCACAGCAAAAAAGCAGTGAACACACTCATGTATCCACTGCTTTTCAAAATATTCTTCTATATCTTAAATACTACTGCGCTGCCTCTGTTGTCTCAACCTCATCTGTCATGGCCTCGCTTGGATCTATAGCCTCTGTGTTGGCCTCTGTTGTGCTTCCTGCCTCACTGGTTGCAGTTGTTGCTATCTCGCCGTTCAACGTTACATTCTCCTTCTGGGCAAGTGCATATACCGCGTCATTGTATGCTGTATACTTGCTCTGGGCGTCTGAGAGAAGCTTCTGTGCCTCTGTCTGGATGTCCTTGTTCTTATCCTTAACAGCAGCCTCAACCTTCTGCATAGCCTCATACTGTGCATTCATGGCATCATAATACTGATCCTTGAGCGCCTTCACCTCGTCGGTCTTGACTTCTATAGCCTGTATGTCGTCAAGAAATGTCTTATAATTTGGAAGCAGATTGTCTGTCAAATCCTTGAGCAGAGCATCTGTATCAACAGCAGTTCCCTCAGCAAAATATGAGTTGAACTTCTTCATGATCTCCGCTTCCTCTGTATCCATCTTAGGGATATCCGTTCCAACAAACTTGATGAACTCATCCTTCACCTCTGATGCAGCCTCTGTGGTTGCCGTCGTCTCGTCTGCCTTCTTGTTTCCACATCCTGTAAATGAGAATGCAAGAACCATAGCCATCATAGTCATAAGTAATCTGCGTTTCATAATCTTTTGTCTCCTTGTTCTTCCTTGTATTTGTGTATGCCCTGCAGTCGCGTCTCCACAAGGTTATGGCAGAATTCGAATAACCTCGAATTCTGCCATCTCTTAGTATACCACCTTAAGACCACAGGTGGCAACCTGCTATTTTCTTCGTTTCTTTTTCTCCTTAGGAGGATTCTCGATCATATACTTCTCGTACATGTCCGGCCTGTGCTCCTTCGTCCTGGTGATAGACTGTTCAAGTCGCCACTCATTTATGAGCTTATGGTTGCCCGAAAGCAGTACATCCGGGACCTTCTTCCCCATGAATTCAGGAGGCCTGGTATACTGCGGATACTCAAGCAGATTGTTATAAAAAGTCTCTATCTCAGCACTGTCCTCGTTATTCAGAACCCCTGGAACAAGACGAGACACAGCATCCACGATAGCCATGGCTGGAAGTTCTCCGCCAGTCAGCACAAAATCGCCTATGGACATATAGTCATCGACTATCATCTCAAGGACCCTCTCATCTATTCCCTCGTAATGGCCACACAGAAGAACTATGTCCTCCTTCTCCGAGAGCTCCTGTGCAATACCCTGATTGAAGGTTCTTCCCTGCGGAGTCATATATATGACCCATGGTTTTCTGCCAAGCTTCTCCACCAGTGCCGTGTATGCATCATACACAGGCTGCGCCTGCATGACCATGCCTGCGCCTCCCCCATATGGGTAATCATCCACATGATTGTGTTTATCCTGGGTGTAATCTCTTATATTTATAGCTTCTATATGAAGTTTTCCCGACTCTATGGCCCTTCCCGTGATACTCGTTGAAAGTCCATTCATAACCATCTCGGGGAAAAGTGTCAAAATATAAAAATTCATAGTCCGCTCCTAGTATATGTTCATCATCTCACCAAACGTCTGTATGCGATCAATCCTCGTCATCTGAATCATCTGCTTCTACCATCTCAAATGTTCTGACCTTGACCTTCTTATTCTCTGTGTCAACATCGAACACGAAATCCGGTACTACAGGTATAAGGATCTCGCTGCCATCATCCTTCTTAACGACAAATACATCATTTGCCGGAGTCTCCAACACGTCGTCAAGGATTCCTATGTGCTCGTCATTCTGATCATATACATCAGCGTCAAGGACATCACAGATGAAGAACTCTCCATCCATGAGAGGAACTGCATCCTCCCTGTCAACAAGTATGTCATAGTTCTTAAAACGCTCTATATCATTTATGTTATCGTATTCTTTGAACTTAAGAATAACCATATTTTTCAAAAATTTGCAAGATGTACAATTAACCTCCAAAGTCTCTCTGCCATTTGACAGATAGCACTTCTTCAAGGTCTTGAAACGATCATTGTCATCCGTTGTCGGATATACCTTAACCTCGCCCTTTATACCATGGCTTGAGGTTATCACTCCTACTCTGAGTCTGTCTTCTGTGTTGTGTTCCATTCTATCTCCTATATATAACTCATATATAATATAAGGGGGAGTATAAACTCCCCCTCTTAACTCGGTAATAAAATCCTCTGTCATATGAAGATTAAGAAATACCACTTATCCTGCCTATGCAGTTCTACTTAATATCTACGACAACCTTCTTATCACCCTTTGAAGCAGCTGCCTTGACAACTGTACGGATGGATTTGGCTATTCTGCCCTGCTTGCCGATTACCTTACCCATGTCCTCTGGTGCGACAGTAAGGTCTATCTTTATTATGCCGTCTTCTTCAGTCTCGGTTACAGCTATCTGCTCAGGATGATCTACTAGGGACTTTGCAATGATTTCTACTAAATCTTTCATCTCTATACCTCCCAAATGGAACACCAGCCACGCAAAATCGACTTCGTCGATGGCTGGCGCTGCATATCAGCTTTTCATAGAAAAGCTGATACATCCGTAAAATTACTTCTCGATACCTGCCTGCTTTAATAACTTTGCAACTGACTCAGTTGGCTGTGCTCCTGTAGCTAACCACTTCTTTGCAGCCTCCTCGTCAATCTTTACTACAGATGGCTCCTGGTTAGGATCATATGTTCCGATCTCCTCGATGAATCTACCATCTCTTGGTGATCTTGAATCTGCTACGATTACTCTGTAGAAAGGATGCTTCTTATAACCCATTCTTCTTAATCTAATCTTTACTGCCATTGTTCTTGTTCCTCCTAAATATTAATTATCTTAAGCCAAAAGGCATTTTAAAACCACCGCGTCTTCTCTTTCCGCCCATCATGCCTGACATCTGCTTCATCATCTTCTTAGACTGTTCAAACTGTTTAAGGAAGCGATTCACATCTGCTATCTGGACACCTGCTCCATCTGCGATACGCTTCTTTCTTGACGGCGATATCGGATCCTGGAGTGAACGCTCTCTAGGTGTCATGGACAGAACGATTGCTTTTGGTGTTTTAGCAGCGTTCTCATCTATCTCAACATTCTTCATCTGACTTGCCATGCCAGGCATCATCGAAAGGATCTCCTGCATGCCGCCCATCTGCTCGAGCTGAGCCATCTGATCAAGAAAATCGTTAAAATCAAATTCCGCCTTCTTCATCTTCTCCGTCATGCGAAGTGCATCTTCTTCATTGATCGTCTGCTCTGCTTTTTCGATCAATGATAATACATCTCCCATACCAAGAATTCGGCTTGTCATTCGGTCTGGATAGAACTGCTGAAGATCTTCCAGTTTTTCTCCCATACCTACATACAGGATCGGCTTTCCGGTAACTGCCTTAATTGAAAGTGCAGCACCACCTCTTGTATCACCATCTAACTTAGTAAGGATAACTCCGTCAATTCCAACCTTTTCATTAAATGAAGATGCTACATTTACCGCATCCTGACCAGTCATGGCATCAACTACCAGAATGGTCTGATATACATTTACCGTTTCCTTGATCTGCTCCAGCTCGTCCTTCATGCGGACGACGATGTTCTGCATCTCCGCCTGGTTGCTCTTGGAGCCTGTCGTGTTGATCTCGCGCCCCATCTCCTGGGCGATGAAGCCGAGCTTCTTGCCCACACCGTGTCCTGTCTCCCGCATGGTCTCGCGGAAATATTTCAGGTGGTTGGTCAGACGCTGCTTCTCCTCGCTGATGTCGAGTTTCTCTATGTAGTAGATCAGTTCCTGCTCCAGTCGGTTCTTGTCATATTCCACCTCGGGAATCTGCTTCAGGCCCTCCAGGATCTTCTCCTTGATCTTCGGTACGCGCTGCTGCTCGTAAGGCTCTATGCTGTGGAGCAGTGCTTCGATGTTGTCCACCTTTTCGTTGAACTTCCGTTCCAGCGCCTCACCTTCCTGCTTGCGGAAGTCGGTCAGCGCTTGCACGGCCTCCTCGATGGTCTTTCTGGCAATCTCCCATTCCTCGTCGGTCAGCACGACCGTGTCGATACGCGTCTCCACATCGGGCATCCGGACGGAATAGA
>OIDN01000138.1_pt1 | contig 23276 bp, 19 predicted proteins | sample 1581581 | NCBI WGS metagenome assembly OIDN01 (sample SAMEA3882535, study PRJEB24775) | human gut metagenome | biome: human-associated habitat; feature: intestine environment; material: feces | place: Netherlands | collected 2009/2010
TATCATATCCTTCCTGCAAGGGCAGAGGCGCGTAATGTTCAAGGGCATCAACTACCTGTTTTATTTTCACGCTCCTATTCAATATTTTATTTTTAGACTGCAAAGTTACTCATTTTTCCCCGATTTTATCTCCATACAGCCCTCCGTTTAAACTTTTTTAATACAAAGTTTCGCTTTTGCGCAAAATATTTCACAAAAACAGCCGATAGTTGTAGATTTTTTATTAATTTTGCAAGCATACTTCATAAAAGCAGAACGGAGCCCGTCCCCAAGGAAAGGTTCCCGATGAAGAACAGAGTATAATAAATTGGTTTAGAACATCGTATCATAAAAATAGTATAGCTTATGCATCAATCTACATTACCCTGCGATTTCGCACTCCCTGCCGAATGGGAGCCACAGAGCGCCATCATGCTCACCTGGCCACATGCCGGCACCGACTGGAAGCCGTATCTGCCTGAAATTACAGATACTTATCTCGAACTGGCAGATATCATCACGCGCTACGAGCAGCTGCTTGTGGCTACACCCGATGTGCCTGCCACCCGATACCAGCTCGAGAAAAAGCTCTCTGCCGAACAGATGAGCCGCGTGCTGCTCTACGAGGTAGAAAGCAATGATACCTGGGTGCGCGACCACGGACCCCTCACCATGGTGCTGCGCAAAAAGCAGAACACCTGGATGGTGCCTTACCGCATACTCGACTTCAAGTTCAACGGCTGGGGCGAAAAGTTCAGATGGGAGAAGGATAATGCCATCACCCTGCAACTATACTATCAGGCAGCCTTCAATGCCGATATAGAGAACCACCAGGGCTTCGTGCTCGAAGGAGGCAGCATCGAGAGTGACGGAAAGGGTACACTCTTCACCACCTCACAGTGCCTGCTGGCGCCTCACCGCAACCAGCCGCTCGACCACGACAGCATCGACCATCTGCTGCAGACTTTCTTCCAGCTTAAGAGAGTCGTCTGGCTGGATCACGGCAATCTGATAGGCGATGATACCGACGGCCACATCGACACCATCGTGAGAGTGGCACCGCACGACACCTTATTATATGTAGGCTGCGATAATCCGGAAGATGAGCAGTATGAAGACTTCCAGGCGTTGGAGAAACAGCTCAAGGGCCTCTTCACCTGGGAGGGATACCCTTACCGCTTGCTCAAACTGCCGATGCCCGACCCTATCTATGATGAGGGAGACTGCCTCACCACCAACCCGGAGAGCGAGGGCGACCGCCTGCCAGCCACCTATGCCAACTTCCTGATACTGAACAAGGCGGTGATTTATCCCACCTACAATCAGCCGGAAAAGGACGAGGAGGCACGCAAACAGATTCAGCTCGCCTTCCCCGACCGCGAAATCATCGGCGTAGATTCGCAGACCATCATCCGCCAGCATGGCAGCATCCACTGCATCACCATGCAGTTGCCTGAAGGCGCACTCAGAGACTCAACATTTCACATTTAACATTCAACATTCAACACTCAACATTAAAAATATGAACGTCGGTTTATTACAACTTCATAATACGGCAGATATCGCCAACAACAAGCAGCGCCTGGCAGAAGGCATCATCGACCTCGCCCATCGCGGCGCAGAGCTCATCGTGCTTCAGGAGCTTCATAACTCACTCTATTTCTGTCAGGTAGAGGATGTTGACCTCTTCGACCTGGCAGAGCCTATTCCGGGCCCTTCGACCGATTTCTACGGCAAGCTTGCCAAGGATCTCGGCGTCGTCATCGTCACCTCCCTCTTCGAGCGCCGCGCTCCGGGGCTCTACCACAATACGGCGGTAGTGATGGAGAAGGATGGAAGCATAGCCGGAAAATACCGCAAGATGCACATCCCCGACGATCCTGCCTACTACGAGAAGTTCTATTTCACTCCGGGCGACCTCGGTTTCCACCCTATCCAGACCTCTGTAGGCAAACTCGGCGTGCTGGTTTGCTGGGACCAGTGGTATCCCGAAGCAGCCCGTCTGATGGCGCTGCAGGGAGCCGAAATGCTCATCTATCCTACCGCCATCGGCTACGCTACCTATGATACCGAGGAGGAGCAGCAGCGCCAGCGCGAGGCGTGGACTACCGTGATGCGGGGCCATGCCGTAGCCAACGGATTGCCGGTAATCGCCGTAAACCGCGTAGGTTTCGAGCCTGATCCAAGCGGTCAGACCGAGGGCATCCAGTTCTGGGGCAGCAGTTTCGTAGCCGGTCCTCAGGGCGAGCTCTACTACCGTGCCAGCGATCAGGAAGAAGAGAGCCTGGTGGTAGATATCGACCTGAAGCACAGCGAGAATGTGCGCCGCTGGTGGCCATTCCTCCGCGACCGCCGCATCGAGAACTACGGAGATATTACCAAGCGATTTATCGATTAACCCATTTTTTGCCGGAAATTCCGAGAGAATATCGGGATTCCGGCATACATATATATATAAGGTATAGATTTTCAGGATAAATGGAGAATTTGGAAGTGATGGTGATACTTTTCATCATCGTGATTTTAGGTTACGTCGCCTGCAAGTTGGGATATATGGGCGACAAGTTTGACAAGAAGCTATCCAGCATGGTGGTAGATATCACCTGTCCTCTGCTGGTGCTCTCGTCAGTAATGGGCGATGAGCTGCCCGACCGCACGCTCATCCTTCCCCTCCTGGGCGTAGGTTTTCTTACCTACATCCTTTTGCTGGTATTCGGTTTCTGGGTGCCGCGTCTCATCACGCGCAATCATGATGACCAGGGCATGATAGGTTTTGCGCTGATGTTTGCCAACGTAGGTTTCATCGGCTACCCTATTGTTTCAAGCATATTCGGTCCGAAGGCCATTTTTTATGCCGCGCTGCTCAACATGCCGAACACCTTTTTTATTTTTACGGCAGGTGTCATGCTCATCAAGGGCGAGTACAGCATCAAGCAGTTCAATCCTAAGGTGCTGTTTTCTCCGGCTCTTCTGGGTGCCTTTGTTGCCGCCCTCCTGGTAGCTTTCGGGGTACATACGCCTGATATCATTGCGCGTCCGGTAACGATGGTGGGCAACATAACGGTTCCGGCAGCCCTGATGATTATCGGTTCCTCGATGGCTAAGTTGCCGGTGAAGGAGATTATCGGCAGTCCGAAGGTATACCTCTCCTCGTTCTTGCGTCTTGTGATAGTACCTCTGAGCATTTATTTTCTGTTCAAGGTATGTGGTGTAAGCGATCAGGTCAACAACATCAATACGGTTGTCATTGCGATGCCCGTTGCGAGTTTCGGCACGATGTTCTGTCTGAAATACGGCCGCAATCCTTCGCTCATCACCGAGATGACGTTCATCACCACGGTTGGCAGCATCATCACCATCCCGCTCATCACCCTCCTCTTTTCGTAACGAGAAAAAAATCCCCTGATGCCACAAAGTCACCAGGGGATTTTTATATTATCAGTAATCGTAATAATCACTAATCATTAATCACTAATCATTAATCACTAATCACTAATCATTAATCACTAATCACTAATCACTATCTCACGCAGAATTTCTTGCCATTCTTGATGTATATACCCTTCTTCATAGCCCCCGTAATGCGGCGGCCGCTCAGGTCATAAATAGCAGCATTGTCTGGCTCCTGATCCGATGTTACAGAATGGATGCCGGTAGACTCCAGGTTGCGGTAAGTCCTTACCTCGAGTTCATAAACCGGTTCAAGACCTCTTACGCTGTTCACGCTTCCAGCACCAAACACGATGTTTTCAGCCAATTTACCATCCACCAGTGCATAATACTTTGATACGCCTTCATCCACCGTCAGATAATAGTAATAAGTGGAGCCGATGACAGGTTTGCCATTATAGAAATTGCGGGAAGGATTATACTGGCTTCCTGCTTCCTCGAATGTTACACCTTCTCCTATTTTGGTTCTCACCTCAAATGTGCGAGGTTCGTATCCGGTTGCCGGCAGACGCAGTCTCTCAAAGTCCTGACCATACAGTTCCATATACTCCTCCGAGCCATTTCTCTTAGCCACAACAGCCAGATAATCACCCGGTTCTGCATCTACAGTACTCAGAACCGTAAAGACCAATTTAGGATAGATGTAGCCCCGTCCAAAATCTTTAACCGTCTTGGTGCTGGATGATATAATCTCCCGAATCTCGCCCTTAGCATTCATCAGAGCCATGGCAAGTACTCCGTCAAAGTTCTGTTTTCCTTCATTTTTGATTGGTACTGAAAAGACGATACATTTCTGTCCCTTCTTCACATCAGTAACATTCATATTCATTTCCTGAAGATAGTCAGTCATCTTCGTGAATCTCATATCAGAGATTTTTTCCTTTCCGTCAGATGGCTCCATGCCGAATACTGCCATCTGGCCAACGTTATACCGACTGGCAACTGGCTTTCCTTCTTCGTTTTGCGGATTGAGGGCTCCTATATGGTAGAACCCGTTGCAAAGACCGCCCCAGCCCCAGTTTACGCTGAAGCTATCGTCCTTATAACCATCTATCACGAAGGCATGACCGCCGCCAATAGAGTCGAATGCAGCATAGAGCACAGGACGGTTGGCATCAATCTCTCCGCGCAACTTTTCGTTCCATTCCTCTGCGCTCCCAGCTTCTATTGACATCTGATGCGAAATCTTGCTGTAGCCGAAATACTTCTGCATGGCGGCCACCAGATCGCTTATATACGAACCGCTACCGTCTTCAGTATACTGCATATCTACAGCCACACCGAGGTCTGACATGAGCCTTGCCACGCCGTCGAAGTCAGCAGCGTTGGTTCCGTCATATCGCACAGGCATATTTGCCCAATCATATTCGTGCTCGAATTGGGCAGTCAGGGTCTTGCCGTCCCATTTATAGGAATGGCTTCCAGTACCCTTGGCAGGATAACCGTGATACTGCATCACGATGGCACCAGCCGTAGCCGCACAGCCAACCGGATATTTGTTTGGCGTGTACTTGTTGAATGGAGCCATCTGGTTCCATTTCGCGGTATTGAGCAGCTTTTCGCCGCAGAAACCGGTTCTTGTGGCAGTCTGGTTCGCCTGATTACTGTTAGCCAGCGCTGCTATCTGCCGTTCATAACTCTTGAGCAGGTCCTTCAATCCGTCGGGCAGATTTCCTGCATCAAATGTTCCTGTTGAGGTATACCCCAAAACTGGCGCTACTGCGTCGTCACCTGCTATAATGACGAATCCGCCTGCGTCATTGTTGAAAACATAATAAGCATCAGAGCGCGATGCGGTATTAGCCGTCCGGCTCTTGGCTCTAGCTTTCTGCGGCATCTGTTTTCCCCAGAAGCTGTAAGCCTGCTGCTGTGCCTGCCATTGAGTTATCCGTTTAGCCTCCGAAGGAGAATATGCCAGCAGCAGCAACAATGCCAATATGTATTTAAAGTGTAATTTTCGTTTCATTAGTTCTTGTTGTTTAATAATCTACAATATATCCTTTTATAAGTTCACTTGAATAAGCCCACCCTGAATTGTGGGTTCTATAGTTTTTTTAAATACTTTGTTCTGCTGCAAAGATAGGAAAAATATGAATACCAAACAAGTTATTTTGCCTTTTTTTTTGGACCCTGCCCCCATTTTTTTATGTATTGCCCTTTTTTTACGTATTGAACGAAAAAAATCCCCCGGTGCCACAGAAAGCACCAGGGGATTCTTATCTTTTAATTGTAATAATTCAACATTCAACACTCAACATTCAACACTGAACACTTAACACTCAACATTCAACACTGAACACTTAACACTCAACATTCAACACTAATCACTTAACATTCAACATTACCCATTACTTCGCGCTGATTTTCTTGCCATTCTTGATGTATACGCCCTTCTTCATAGCCTCAGTAATGCGGCGGCCGTTCAGGTCGTAAATGGCAGCATTGCCTGGCTTCTTATCCAATGTTACAGAATGGATGCCGGTAGGCTCCAGATCCTCTACCACATTATCGAAGTACTTAATCCAGTACTGGGTGTAAGGATGAGCATCATACTTCGCCTTGCTGCCCGGATAGAGATGCAGCGTACGATACAACTGACTGCTCTTGTTGGCAAATACACACCAGCTTATCCAGTAAGGAGCCTCCTTATGACGCATATATACATCCTTCAATTCGAAGCAGGAATTGAATGTATTGCGGCCGAACTCCTCTATCGTCTCAGGCAAATCAATCTCCTTCAGATTGGTAGACATGAAGGCGTTGAAGCCTAACTCCCTGACACCGGCTGGCATCTTGAAATGCTCCAGATAAGTGTTGCTATCAAATGCATAATCAGGAACCATATCAGCCTTGTAGCTTTCATAAGCCACCACCTTGGCACCGCTCAGGTCGATGCTCTTGAAATAATGGCTCGCCAGCTCATCAAAGTCGCGCTTGTCTATCTCGCCGTTCACCTTGATATTCCTGTATACAAAATAGTCAGGGTTTTCCTTGGCAAGTTCCTCCTTCAGCTGTCCGGCTCCTGGCAGATTTACTACCAGTTCCTTCTCCTGATATTCGCGATAAGTCCTTACCTCGAGGTCATAAACCGGTTTTACACCTGTAAACCTATTAACTTTATCATTGCCCAAAACTATATCATTAACCAAGCCACCATTCAACGTTACAAAATACTTCGATATACCCTCATCTATATTCAGATGATAATAATGAGCGGTTCCGATGATAGGTTTACCTTTGTAGAAATTTTTAGATGGATTATACCTGCCGGTAGCCGGCTCATAATGAGCACCAGCCCCTAACTTTGTCCTTACTTCAAACGTGCGAGGCTCAAATCCTGTTGCTTGCAGACGCTTTCTCTCGAACCCATAAGCATAAAGTTCAATATACTCATCATAACCATCTTCTTTAGCTAGAACTGTCAGATAATCACCTGGCTCCGCATCAACAGTACTTGTTGCATAGAACATAGAAGTAGGATAATAAGAACGAACCCCAAAATTTTTCAATTTTTTAGAAGACAAGATTTCACGAATCTCCCCCTTAGCATTCATCAAAGCCAAAGCGTACTCTCCGGTAAACTTATGGTCTCCGGTATTTCCAATAGGTAAAGAATAAAATTCGAACTCCTGTCCTTTTTTTACATCGGTAACATTCATATTAGGATCCTGCATTAAATAATCGTAATTCATGAATCCCATGGTAGAGATTTTCTCCGTACCATCAGATGGCTGCAGACCGATTACCGCCGTCTGTCCCAGGTTATATTTATCGCCCTCTGGTTTTCCGTTGCTTTCCGGATTCAGGGCTCCTATCTGGTAGAAACCATTACAATAGCCGCCCCAGCCCCAGTTTACGCTGAAGCTTTCGTCCTTGTATCCGTCGATGATGAAGGAATGGCCGCCAACCGAAGCATCGGAAGCGGAATAGAGAATCGGACGGTTGGCATCAATCTCGCCACGCAACTTTTCCTTCCATGCCTCAGCCTCCATATCATCTATTGACGCCAGATACGTAAGCTTGCTGTAGCCGAAATACTTCTGCAGGGCAGATATCATATCACCGATATACGCACCGCTTCCACTCTTAGCATAATTCATCTCCACTGCCACACCGAGGTCTGACATCAGTCTTGCCACGCCGTCGAAAGCGGCATCGTTGGTGCCGTCATATTTGACAGGCATGCTTGCCCAGTCATAATCGTGCCCGAAATTGGCAGTCAGAGTCTTGCCGTTCCATGTATAAGAATGGCTTCCGGTGCCCTTGGCAGGATAGCCGTGGTGCTTCATCACAATGGCACCAGCCGTTGCTACACAGCCTGTTACATAGTTACTTGGCGTATACTTATTGAAAGGAGCCATCTGGTTCCATTCTGCGGTTTTGAGCAGTTTTTCGCCTGTAAATGCTGCTCTCGTAGCAGTTTGGTTCGCTACATAGTTGTCGCCCAGCGCCGCAATCTGCCGTTCATAGCTCTTCAGCAGATCCTTCAGTCCATCAGGCAGATTCTCGGCATCAAATGATCCCGTTGAGGTATAGCCCAATACTGGCGTTACGGCATCATCACCAGCGATAATGACGAATCCGCCGGCATCGTTGTTAAATACATAGTAAGCATCCGATGGCGATGCAGTAGTAGCCGTGCGGCTCTTCGCCTTCGCCTTCTGCGGCATCTGCTTTCCCCAGAAGCTGTAGGCCTGTTGCTGAGCCTGCCACTGTGTGATTCGCTTGGCTTGCAGAGAAGAGTATCCCAGCGCCAGCAACAATACCAATAGAAATTGAATGTGTAATAGTCGCTTCATAAGTTCTTATCTTTTTTAAGGGTTATTATATAATATGTATAGTTCTTAGAAATTTCTTTGTTCTTTGCAAAGATAGGAAAAAATATAATGCCACGCAAGTTTTATGCCCTCTTTTTTCGTCCCGTTCTCCACTTTTTTACGCAATGATACCTTTTTTACGCATTGAACGATAAAAAAATCTCCATTTTTTCGTTATTCCCCGATTTTTGCCTTATCTTTGCAAATAGATTTGGCACGAAGAAATCCTTTTGCCAATAAAATAAATTAGAAGAAAATGAAGATAAACAACAGTACGAAGAAAAGCCTGCTCATCATCGCACTCGCGATGGCCAGCACTACTTACCAGACACAGGCCGCCCCGATAGAACATATCGGCGACAGATACATCATGCATATTCCAGAAATGGAACTCACAGGCGAAGAATCACTCCTTGATGTGCTCATGATGTGCCCGGAAGTCATCTCGCTCGACGGCAACAACATCATCGGCGGAGATCCATTCGCCAACCTCTATGGCAAGTTCGTCATCCGTATCGACAACCAGGAATACGGACTCGATTACGCCACCTTCCTCCACCATTTCAAGGCTCGGGAGATAGAAACCATCAAGGTGTGCCAGAACGCCGAAGTGATGAAGGGATGCAGCAGTCTGAAGAAAGTCATCGACATCACACTGCGCAAGAAGAAGGAAAACGGAACCACCGGCAGATGGGGACTCTTCGGTGATACCTACGGCGGCGCAAAAGGCATCGTCAGCGTCATCAGCCAGCAGGATAAACTCCGCGTGCTCAGTCATGTAGAAGGCAACTTCCAGCGCACCTCCAGCAGCGACAAGGACGCCTACCAGGGCATCTCAGGAGCCACCGTGAACCACTACTCCCACGAGGGCGCCAAGCTCAATCTGCTCTGGACGCCTACTGCGAAGGATGTGCTCGAAATAGATGCGATGCAAACCTATACCCGCAACCATTTCACCCACACCCCAGCCGATTACGTGCGCGCCTATCATCTGCAGGCCGACTATACCCGCACGCTCGCCGACAACGGCTCCAGCATCCTCTTTACCCTCGGTGCCGAGCATATCAGCGACAACGGCCGTACGCAGGAAGAAACCCAGACTGCGCCTTATCAGAACCACTCTACCTACCCCTTCATGGTGATAGAATACGCCACTCCGGTCATCACCTCCAATCTCTGGATTACGGCAGGTTTCGAGGGCGGTCTCTCCATCGAGAAGAACTGCATCGCCGGTTACACCAACCATTCCAACTATCAGGATTTCTACGCCCAGCTGGATTACAACATCGGCAAGTGGGGATTCATGGCAGGCGACCGCTTCCGCATCATCAACTTCCGTCCTAAGCAGATTGCGCCGGAAGAGCACTGGAAGCATACCACGCGCAACCATATCTACTCGGCGAGCGCCTATTACAGCTTCACGCCGGGTCATACCCTGCAGGCCACCTACTGCCGCCGCATCTTCAATCCCGAGTTTGGCGATTTCGTAACCGCGGGCGATATGGAGGGCGCCTGGCAACCGGTTTATACCGCCGATATCGTCAACAGCATGGCGAATGTGGTAGAGCTCAAGCATACCTACAGCCGCCCTGCCTTCGTGCTCAGCACCTCGGTGAAGAACATCCACCAGCACCTGTTCAGTGCCACTCACGACAATACGCTCGGCATCGGCTCCACCGCCTTCTGGCACAAGGGCATCCTTCGCCTCACAGCCGGAGTCAACTACTTCTGGCAGCGCAGCGAAACCCCTTCAGAGGAGGCTCAGCAGCGCAATGCAGAGTATAATCATTTTGCCGTATTCAAGTTGGCACCGCAGCTCACAATGGCCGATGGCTGGCGCTTTACGGGCAATCTCATCTGGTGTACCCGTCGCCGCAGCGATGCCTACACCCCGGCTAATCTCTATGCCGAGGTAGGGGTATACAAGAATCTGGGCAAGCACTGGACGCTCGAAGGCCGCTTCCACGATATGGCGAGCCAGCACTTCGGCAACCGCGCTGCCACCATCGGCTGCACGTATTATTTTTAACTGAGCTTTTAACAATCTTTTTCTAAATCAGAAGCAAGATTTCTGTTCCTTTCTTATTTTATTATCAGAAAGAAGAAAATTTTAAAAAAGAAAGGAACATTATATATGAGAAAAATTGATTTCAAGAAGATCGGGCTGGCAGCGATGATGCTCCTGTCGGCCCTCACATTCCAGTCGTGCGATAACGATAACGATACCGACTGGGACCGCGTTTTCCCTAACGCACTGGTAACCGTGAAGAAGAGTGGCGATGCCTGCTATCTGCAGCTCGACGACAACACCACGCTGCTCGCCAAGAACCTGAAACCTACCATCTTTGACGGTAAGGAGGTTCGCGCCCTGGTCAACTACACGCAGACCTCGGAGAAGAGCGAGAAGTATAACCAGGTGATTCACGTCAACTGGATAGACAGCATCCTGACCAAGAAGCCAGTTCCATCGCTCGGTTCTGATACAGAGAACAGCAAGAAGTATGGCAACGACATGGTCGACATCGTTCGCGACTGGGTAACGGTGGCAGAAGATGGCTATCTCACCCTCCGTTTCCGTGCTCTCTGGGGCGGTCAGAAGGTGCATTACATCAACCTCGTTACGGGTGTGAACCCAGAGAATCTTTACGAGGTAGAGCTGCGCCACAATGTTAATGGCGACCCTCAGAACTACTGGCGCGATGCCCTCGTAGCGTTCAATCTGAACGGAGTCGTGCCTGATACCGAAGGCAAGACGGTGAAGCTCACCATCCGCTGGCGTTCCAGCAAGGGCTACAAGAAGGTAGATTTCGACTACTGTTCGCGCAAGCCTATCAGCAGCCCGAAGATGCTCGAAGGATACAGCCAGGAAGGAAGAGATATCCGATAAACGAAGAAAAAGCAGATAAAAGCAAAGCCCCGATGCGTGATGCATCGGGGCTTTTTTTTACCTTTTTACTTTTTTACCTTTTTACTTTTTAAATTCCGCTGCAGCTTGTTACACCGAGGGTGGTAGCGATGGCTGTAAGGAAGGAGATTGCAATCTGCAAAATTGTTTTCCAGGTACTTGCTTTCATAATGTTTAATTTTTAATGTTGAATGTTGAGTGTTGAATGTTGACTTGGTTGGCCTCAGGCGAGGGCTTTATTCAAGCCCGTCGCCGCCTTCCTGAGAGCCGCCGCCCGGCTGCGTACCGCCGCCGGTAGTTCCGCTGCCGCCCTGGCTGGTGTCGCCGCCTTGCTCTGTACCGCCTGAGGTACCGCCGGTGGTACCAGAGCCCTCGTCGGTGCCGGTATAGCCGCCGTACTCCTGAATTTTGCACTTCTTGCGCAGCTCGGAGTTGCTCCAGCTTTTCGTGTTTCTCACAATCAGGTGTACACCCTCTACGCTGGCAGCCGTTACCTTCTCCTTGGTATCCTCCGCCTTCGAAGTCATACCGATGGAGAACAGACCGAGGTCAGAGAGACGCACACTCTTACCGTCGAGAATCAACTCCTGCAGATGGTCGAGTGCATCCATCAGCACACCGTGGATAGTACCTCGGGAGTAAGGCGAACCGTGGTCAGAGATGTGGGATACGAATCCCTCGAAATCCACCTCGCGGTCGGTTACCGCTGTGGCATACCACTTTTTCTTACCAGCGTTCTCGCCGCTCTGTGGTGTACGCTGCAACTTACGATACTTCAATGTTCCTTTCTGTTCCATGATATAAAAATATTAAAGGGTTAATATTAATGTTGAATGTTGAGTGTTGAATGCTTCTTTTTAATGTTGAATGTTGAATGTTGACTTGGTGGGGTGCGCAAGTTTTTGCCCACACGCCCTGAAAGGGCAGAAGCTCCTAGCCCAGGGCATCGCCCTGGGTAATTACGGACGCCCCCCTGTCGCCCTGTAAGGGCAAAAGCTTTAAAACTTGTGATTGCCTTTCTTCGAACGACAGTGCAAAGGTACGGCAATTTTCTGATACTACCAAATTTCACCCTGCAGAGTTATGTTAAACGGATTTAACACTTCGAGCGTATCCGGTTAATCTTGCCAACTCATAATTTATCGTGCGAGAAAACTATGTGATGTAAAAAGTTTCTCTATGCTTTCTCATCCCGAAAACAACAGGAAGCAAGAACTCCATCATCAACCACCGAACCCATTTCCACCCCAAAAGCGTGACAGTTGTGACAGTTGTGACAGTTTTCAGCGCCTACCCCCACCTCCCTCTCTTTAGAGGTAACTTATAATATATATAAATATATATAATAAGTTAAATATAATAATAACAATTTGAAAGCAGCCCGAGTTCATATACCCCTCCCCTGAAAACTGTCACAACTGTCACAACTGTCACAACTGTAACGCTCCCTCAATCCTTCTCCTCTCCTTCTCCCTCCATCCTGTTTTGTAAAGAAAAAAGGAATCACCCTACCCCCCTGGAGGTTATTAGGGAGATACGCTCATGCCCATAGGGGGTGCTGCTGAGTAGTTACTTCATTTTTCATCCTTTAAAATCAGTTAAAAAATAGGTGTTCCCCATAAAATGTGCAAAAACATGATAGGATTCCCTCATAAAATGTGTATATTTGCAGCGTTATTCCCTCATAAAATGTGGGGTAATAGATGATTATTCCCTCATAAAATGTGATTTTAAGATACGGATTATGGAAAGATTAGCTATCAATGAACTTCTGAAATGGAAGAATAAATTGGGTTACAAACGTACCGCTCTATGCGGTAAATGGTCTCGAATTTTATTCGATACAAAATGAATCTTTTCTCACGAAAACACAAAAGAAATCCCCCAAAAACTTGCAGAAAAGAGAAATATTGCTTATTTTTGCATTATCTTTGCAGGAATTAAGAGGAAAGGACGAAAATATGAAACAAGAAAACAACAGAATACAATTACCCCTAGAAGAAATCAAGCTCGCATTCGCTGCTTCATGCGTTGAGGGAGCTGCAAGAAAGCTCGGGGTACCATATATTGAAATATACGAAAGAATGAGAAAGGTTGATTTAATCAACAAGTTCATTCTGCCCCACTACGATACGCTCCACACCGAAAGTCGAGAGTATCTTATAGAAGATATCATTGAGTGTCTAACTAATTGGGAGAAGAAAGCTTCTCATCAATAAATACTTAGTATATAATGGAACAGAAAAAATATAAACAGATCAACACAAAGACACCTGAGATTCAAGAAATGATTCTCAGCTATCAGATAGGTGGCGTAGCATACGAACTGTCACAGCGTCTGGAAATATCTCCAGCTCTGGCTCTTGATCTTTTCTATCGCAGCAAGACCTGTGCCCAACTCCACGATAAGCGCACCGGCCTGTATCTCATGAGCAATGGCTACATCGCCGATGATTTCATTTACGAGAAGCAGAGAGGGTACTAAGCCGCAGTTTTATATCTGAGAAACCTTGCCCCACACGCCCTGAAGGGGCAGAAGCACCTAGCCCAGGGTAACACCCTGGGTATAAGCGCAATCAGCCTTGCGCCCTGAAAGGGCAAAAGCCTTTTAAGAAAGGATATTAAGAATGAAAACAAGAGAAGAATACATAACCCTCATCACATCTCATGCCGAAAAACTGCAAAACACCTTCGGCATCACCTCCCTGCGCCTCTTTGGTTCTGTAGCAAGAAACCAGCACCACGATGGCAGCGATGTAGATATCTATGTAGAAATGCCCCCTAAGTTTTTTCTGGTAGTCCGTCTGAAGGCATACCTTGAAGCCCTTCTGGGTTGCCCTGTCGATATTATCCGAAAGCACCAGCACCTCAATCCCTTCCTACTCAAGGAAGTTGAGAGAGATGGGATTGAAGTGATAGCAAACAGAAATGAGCGGTAAGAAACTCGACAGGTTCCGCAAGGTCTGCGCATCGGTACACTTTATTCCTCCTCGTCTCTACGCCTCCTATGCCACTTGTAGTCATTGTACAATACCCACAAACCGCCTCCCCCAAAGAAGAGACAGCCCACTATTCCCACTACCTGACAATATGTTTCAGATGGAATTTTTCTTGATACTTTTGGATGAAGAAACATATTGATGCCACCACACACAAAAATCAGACACAACAGGTAAAACTTAATTTTAATCGATATTTTCTTCCTATAAAAAAGAAAACAAACCAAAGAAAGACCTACCATTAACACTAAAATTAATGAAGACATTCTCCCGAAAGTAAATTCTTCATGCCTCAATAACCTAAGGCATAGCGTAAATATGGAAGCAGTAACCAATACAAGACCAACTGCATAACCTATCCAAATCACTTTTCGATTATCTTTAGAATCGAAAAGTGAACCCACGCTCTTCCAATATTTATCCATATCTTTCATAAGCCTTATTCCCAATAATAGCAGTTACTAATCACGACGCCTTGGTTCCGGCTCCGCCACCATTTCCGGCATTTCTTCCGGCAATTCATATCTTCTGATATGATGATCTTCCAGATAGATATGGTTCAGCGTAAAGGCGAGCGACTCCAGCGTCTTCTCCCTTACCGCCGGCTTCAGTTCACATTCCCATATCACGATGGTATGCCATCCCATTTCAGCCAGCCGGTGCAGCACCTCATGGTCCCTCTCCCGGTTCCTCCTGATCTTCTCCATCCAGAACCCGGTGTTCGATTTCGGCACCACATAATATTTGCACCCCTCATGTCCGTGCCAGAAGCACCCGTTCACCAGAATACAGGTGCGATATTTCCTCAGCACGATGTCCGGCTTGCCCGGCAACCGCGGATGATTGAGCCGATACCTGAATCCCCTACTCCACAGAAATTTCCTGACAAGAATCTCCGGTTTGGTATCCCTGCCCCTTATTGCCGCCATGTTGTTATGGCGCTGTTCTATGGTCAAACGGTCCGACATATTCTTTATTTACAAAGACATCTTTTAACATTGCAACATCGCAGCAGGAGTTATGTTCAGAACCTTGCATAGCAATCTAGCTATTTTTAGAGTAGGCTCAGAGCGCCCTGTTACATAATCGTTAATACGTGAAGGACTTACTCCAATTTCTGAAGCCAGTTGTTTTTGAGTCATTTTCTTTTCATTTAAAGAAAGTTCGATAAGTTCAGAAACAGAAGGCTTTCCGATAGGAAAATGTTTCTTTTCGTATGACTCAACAATGTCCGACATTAATGTCAGTTCTATGGCATTCTTATCATTGGCAGGCGTATCGTCCGTTACCAATGGCAGGAGATCTTCTATTCTGTTGAGTGCAAACTCATATTGTTCTTTCGTAATTCTATCCATAATTGTTTTTATTAAATGGTGGAACAATCTATTTTGTCATATTCACTATGTGTTCCGACAAATCTTACGAAGAGTCGGCCTATTGTAAATTTAATTACCACTACCAACCTATACCTGTTTCCTCGAATGTTGAATACGTAATGTTGATTACCTACGTAGTCAGCATCAGGAAAGTCAGTTCTTATATCAGAAAAGTTGCGCCATTCTGCTTCTTCCGCAATCTGGTACCATCTTTCCAGAGCTACTTTTGAGTCTTCTCGCCCAGGGGTCTCGTAAAACTCTTTTAGTTTCCTATGCGAAATAATTCTCATAATTCCATGATTTAAATTTTCATTGCAAAGATATATAGAAATATTGAAATACAATAGTTTCTTCCATAAATATTTTGTTTTTTAGGATTATTTATATAATTAAGCTTGTTTTTCTACTATTTAGCTTCCACCTTTCCCCCTTACGGGCTGAAGGCCCAGAAGCTCCTAGCCCATGGTAACACCCTGGGTATAAGCGCAATCCACCTTGCGCCCTGTAAGGGCAAAAGCTTTATGTTTTGTCTGGAGTTTTAAAGCTTTTGCCCTTACAGACCGAAAAGATTTGCGTATTTTCTAATATTTCCGCTAAAAAAATTTGCGTATTTTCTAAGATTTTAGCTAAAAAGATTTGCGTATTTTCTAAGATTTTTGTATTTTTGCACCGCCAAAAGGCATAAAATCAAGAAGTTAAAGATTTCGTAAACAATAGAAAATAAGATGAATAGAATTTTTAAACGAAAACTATATGATAGACTCCTGCAATGGAAGAATACGAGAAAGGGAAAAACAGCCATTCTCGTAGAAGGAGCACGTCGCGTTGGAAAGTCAACGCTGGTGAAGGAATTTGCTCAGAAAGAGTATGAATCTTATATTCTCATTGACTTCAATAAGGCATCCAAGCGAGTTGTTTCACTATTTGACGATTTGATGGACTTGGATTTTATCTTCCTTCAGTTGCAAGCTATATATAATGTTTCTCTCGTAGCAAGGAAGTCTGCCATCATTTTTGATGAGGTGCAGGCGTGCCCTAAAGCAAGACAAGCCATCAAGTATTTGGTGGAGGATGGAAGGTATGATTATATAGAGACGGGGTCTCTTATCAGTATCACTAAAAATACGAAGGGCATTACCATTCCTAGTGAAGAGGAAAGAGTCGCCATGTACCCGTTGGATTACGAAGAATTTCGTTGGGCGATGGGAGATACGGCATCAATTCCTTTGCTCAAGCAATTCTTTGATAAACGGCTGATGCTAGGCCAAGCTCATCGAACAAAGATGAGGGAACTTCGTCTATATATGCTTGTTGGTGGTATGCCTCAAGCTGTAAATGAGTATTTGGAGACAAATAATCTCAGTATGGTAGATTTGGTAAAGCGGGATATCATTCGTTTGTATCTAGATGATTTTCAAAAGATAGATCCCTCTCGCAGAATAGAACAGTTATTCTTGAATATTCCTGCCCAGTTGAATCAGAATAGTAATCGATATAAAACTTATTCAGTTGTGGGAAGTGTGGACACGGACAAACTCCAAGGACTACTTCGAGAGATGGAAGATAGTAAGACTGTTTTGTTTGCTTATCATTCCAATGATCCCAATGTAGGGATGTCATTGCATCAAGACAATTCAAAGTTTAAACTGTTTTGTGCAGATACAGGTTTGTTTGTGACTTTGGCGTTTTGGGATAAGTCGTTTACGGAGAACGTGATTTATGAGAAACTGTTGAGTGACAAACTTTCTGCCAATCTGGGCTATATTTACGAGAATCTGGTAGCCCAAATGTTGACGGCGAATGGTAACAAGTTGTTTTATTATTCGTGGGCTAAAGATGCAACGCATAATTACGAGATTGATTTCCTTTTGTCTCGTGGAGCCAAGATTTGTCCGATAGAGGTGAAGTCATCTGGCTATAAAACTCATGCGTCGCTAGATGCCTTTTGCGATAAATACTCTAAGGTGGTGTCACAACGCTACTTGTTGTATACTAAGGATTTGACGAACGATGGCAATACCTTATTGCTGCCATTCTATATGATTCCACTCATTTGATGGTAATATTCTTACGAAGATTTTTGGCAATAGGCCCACTCCATAGAAGATCTTCCAGAGGATTATCTCCCTACCGAGGATTCTTATTATGATTTTGAGCCAGAAGATGTGAACAAAGAGAACTTATCCATAGCAGAAATGAACGGCAAGAAACTCGACTGGTTCCGCAAGGTCTGTGCAGCGGTACTTTAGATACCTTGCCCCCACACGCCCTGAAGGGGCAGAAGCCCCTAGCCCAGGGTAACACCCTGGGTATAAGCGCAATCAGCCTTGCGCCCTGTAGGGGCAAAAGCCTTAAAAAAAAGGATATTAAGAATGAAAACAAGAGAAGGCAAGAAACCAGCCCCACGATGGCAGCGATGTAGATATCTATGTAGAAATGCCCCCTAAGTTTTTCCTGATAGTCCGTCTGAAAGCATACCTTGAAGCCCTTCTGGGCTGCCCTGTCGATATTATCCGAAAGCACCAGCACCTCAACCCCTTCCTGCTCAAGGAAATTGAGAGAGAGGGGATTGAAGTAATAGCGGAGAGATAAACACAAAAATGACAACGCTGATTACCCACGCCTACCCATTTCTTTCTGCTATTTTTTTTATTTTTTTCAATAAACTTAAATTTTCCTCTTTTGTTACAACTCGCAGATGGGTATGCTGATCATGGTATAGCACAAATTCTTCGACAAGATTCTCATCTACAAATTTTGTATTTCTTTTTCTCCTATTATTTTCTATATTTTATCAATTCTTTACCACTCATAAAGATAGGTGCACCATCAACATATTCCCTATCATCTATTCGTTTTTGGGAAATCAAACGATGGACATCAAGATTACCTAGCGTTACTTCTTCGTCAAAGACATAACAGAAATAATTACCCTTTGGCTCACTTGGATAAAGAGTTTCACGCATTCTATCCTCTTTGATATAAGCATGGTGATGTACATGGAACACACGATACTTATTTTCATGTTCATGCCCATACTCATAGAGCACAACAAATGATACCACCATCTTGTCAAGGTGAGCCTTAATCTGCCCACCTTCACGTTCTTTACCGACACGGATATTATAAATAAGAGTTCCCTTATCGTTCTTTCCAAGAATCCAATTAAGGTGTGCCTCATCATGATAGCAACCAACCAGAATCGTTTTATCAAGATAACGCTCAAGATAGTGCATCGTCAGGAACGAAGACGGCACCTGTATACCCTCTGCCAAAGGAGCAACCTCTGGTAATAACGTTTTAGGATCATCACCTAACTTGCATGGCACTACATAAAAAGAATCTTTCAACTGAGAAAGAATAGTTGCATTTTCACCAGCAAACTGTTCCCCGTTATCCAGCGCTAAAGAGTAGTACCTCTGTGTACCTCTATCATCGTAAGGTGTAAATATCTTGCCGAGTAACTGCTGGAAATGGTCTTGGATATATTCCACGCCACTCACTCCTTCCTTGGCTGTCACAGCGTAAAAGTCAAACTTGGAATTTAGCATTTGCTGGATTTCCTTACGGAACATTTTCCTAACCTTATCTCGCCAAACTTTCTTTTCTCCTTGCCCGTTACGCCCATACAGGGCAACAACAAACAGAAAGTTAACATCATAATGGAACAGAAGCAGCGTATCACGGTCAAACAATCTGTTCTGAAACTGCTTGGAAATATATCTGTTGTTCTTTCTGTCAGTTTCCTTAATACCGTCTATGGCATAGCGAAACTTTTCGTCCATAGTAGCAGAAATGAAGAAGTTAGGAATGATGTTATATCCTTCTGTTTCATCATCCCGAAGCTTTATACCGGATTCAGGCTTTCTGCCGCTGTTGAAGATATCCAGGTTCCACTGTATCACGTTTCTCGCATAGGTGTATTGCTTATAAATGGACTCCTTCCCGAGTTCGTTGCCCATCTTATAATACTTACTGTCACCGATATAATAAGTATTGCTTGATTCGTCATTAATCAAGCTCTTCGCCGTAAAGAGGTGGTCCACTATCTTACCGTCTTCCTGTTTCTTGTCCATTCCGTCAGGCAGCGGATTATCGCCCACCAAGGCATCAATAATCGCCTCAAACACGATATGAAAACTCTTGACAAGCAGATACTCTTTCTGACTGGTATTTACATATATATGATGTGACTTGTCGAAGAAAGCATAGCACAACTTCCAAAGCTGCAACGCCTTGTCTGAGAAATACTTATACTTTATCTGATTCAAGCGTACTTTGCCGTATCCGTTTCTGTATTTCTCAAACTGTTTGCCCTTTATCAGGTCAAAATTGCAGTTAATTTCTTTAGGAAATCCGTATGTATCGCCAATATAATTGAGAATCGAGAAGAAGATGACAAGCAGTTCTTCATCGAAGTTAATCTTGCGTTTCTTGTTGACAGGGTTTAAGTAGATAGCATCCCCTCCCTGGATGATAGCAGAAGTAGTACTGATAGTGCGGGTCCAGTTTATCTTGTTCAAGCCTGAATGGAGGTTCTTCAGCACGAAGAAGAAGAAACTCTTATTGTCCTTATTAAACTGGATTAGCGACAGAAGAATATCAAGGAATGTATTGCTCTTTCGCTTGCTGCTACCACCCACCTGATTAATCATCTTCTGATAAACAATAGTCGAGTCGTTGCTCTTGTCGTTCTTATATACAACGATGGCTCTATATATCCATACAGCAAAGCCATAGAGGAAATCACGCTCCTCTTTTGTCAGTTTTTCCTGACCTTCAGGGTTGATAATATCGTATGGCTGGTACTTGCCAAAAGCAAGTTCCTTGCCATCCACATCACGCAGCAATACTTTAGGAAGAATAAACACGCAGTCTCCTAATAGGGGATTATAATAATACCCTACATAATGGATGGACACCTTGCCCTCTACGTTCTCCATTGGATCGATGCCGTATAATACATCGTGCACATCAGATACATTGTATTGATATTCTTCTATCAGGATTCTCATTTTCCTACTTTTTAAATCGATTATTTGCAGACAAAAGTCTTATTCATAACATACTTTCAGCTGCAAGTCTAAGCGGTTATCCAACAGCATTACCATGCGGTACATAGTGATGTTGTTAATACCCTTAACAATGAAACAATCGCCCTCCTGGATATAACTATATTCAGGTTTATTCAATATAGCCTCATATTTACTCTTTGTTACCAAAGGTGTATGAAGACGATGATACTTCATTTCTGCCGCAATTTTCTCCACCTGTTCTATTCCGATTTTAGAAAGCGTCTTATGATAGGTATCAAACTTATTATTCTCGTTTATTACGGTTCCGTCAGGGAATTCAACAGAAAACACTTTAGAAGTTTTTGGAAGTTTCTTATCGCCTTCGTTTTCAAATCCCTCTTCGCTGTTGTCTTCATCAGCTTCAGAATCAGGTTCCAAATTCAAGTTACTCAGGAATTTTACGATTTTTGTCCCATTCACTTTGACCTGATTGTTTTCTACAGAGTAGAACTTGTCAAATGAGAGTTTTTCTCCATCCTCATCTTTAAAGGTATCTCCCTCAAATTCAGAGTCTTTGAACACATCATTCCAAAGATAGAAGATAACCTTGCTGACAAATTTATCGGCACTTATTACACCATCTTTAGCCTTGCAGAAGAAATAGCCTAGCTTCTTGTCTTCAGAATAGGTTGCATGGTAAACTTTGTCGTTAATAGCCTCAAGGAAATTCCACCAATCATACTGAGCACCATTCACTTCAATCATCCAGTTCTTACCTGCATCACTTATTGGCACATAATTCCAGTCCCAACGGCGCTTGAAGGCAGAATCTATCGGGAAGAGAGACTGGTCGCTGGTATTCATAGTTGCCCAAATATAGAGGTTGTTAGGAAGCAGCAAGACGTCACCAGCCAACACTTCGGCTACAATGTCCTTGCCACCTTTAAACAGAGCGTTAATATCCTCCTTATTCTTGATTTCCAGTCCTTTAAATTCTTTTTCGAGCAGTTTCTTCATGTCAGAATCAGCCTTGATAGGATACTCAGAGAATCCTTCATCGCCACGATCGAGCAACTGGAAGAGATCTCCGAAAATCTGGGCGCAGTTGCCTCGGTTAATCTCTTCTATAACCAGAAATTCGTCCATAGGCTCTTCGCCCTCCTGTACGTCACAATACTTCCTCCATGCCGCAACGTATGCCTGTAGGAAGGCCTGACTCACGTACTCGTAGACGATTTTATCCTCCATCATTTCCTTGCCGTTAAGTTTTACAGGGACGGCATTAGTACCAATAACAGTCGTTACAGGTACAGACTTAGTGGTAGGCTTATATGCGCCTACAAAAGTGGAATAGTCGGTATCAGGATGGAACGTTGTTCGGATAACATCCTTGCCCGCTGTAAGCTCGTTTATAGCGTGGCTCTTGCCAGTGCCAGGGGCACCGTAGAAGATTTGCTGGAGAGGTATTGTACTCTCAGGATTCTTTTTTGTAGAAGTAGTGCTAGCCGACGATCCTTCAAAAGACTTCCATTCAGTCGATTCGAGAAGCAAGTTCAGACAATTTTGATTTGCCAGTCCTTTTACTATAGCCCCTATCAAACTACTAGAAGCGTTAATTGTATTTGCGATATTAAGCACAGGAGAATCGGTAAAATCATTCGAACGCTTTATATTCTTTCCACCACCCCAAAACTCGTAATCCCAAAGGAATTTTACCAGAAGCTCTTTGTCTGTACCATCATAGGATTCAAGAAAATGCTCTGCTTTTTCCTTACAAACCTCTTTAGTTTTCTGGTTCTCTGGAATGCCTTTATTATCTTTACTTGGATGGCAAGCTTCATACATATCATCCGTGAAACCAAAATCTTCTAGCTTTTTCTTATACTTAACCAATTCTATATAATACTGACAACAGCATGCAGCTATATATACCCATTGGTTAGGTATTACAAGTAAAGACTTTTTAGAACTAACCTGCAATGTATACATGTTATACCGTTCTATCTTATATTCGCCAAAGGATCGAAATTTTGCTTTGAACTCATCTGGCAAAACACAGTCATCCATATTTGAATGAGCAATGAGCTCACTCAAACTTGCTTTCAATACTCCTAAATCTAACAACTCCTCCATACTATGACTTATTTAATAATTGATTGACTATTTCTTGTGCTAACCTTTTTATCACAGGTACAGCTACACTATTTCCAAATTGATGATATGCTTCTTTCTTTGAAACTACTATTCGGAATTCAGGGTTAGCAGAATTATAATTCTGGTTATCAGCACATTCTGGATATTTCCATCCGTTTCCAATAATTCTATATCCCTGTAATCTTCCTGCTTCTACAGGTGATAATGTACGAGGGTTTTTATCTGCTTGATCTATTAAGATTTCGCTTCCATCTTTCCAATATCTTGCAGAAATCGTACTACAGTACTCACTATCACCGCAGAATTTACGATACCCGAAACCTTTGCCGTTAGCCATGTTGCGTTCCTTACGTCTCTGGTGACCTTCCCACATTCTGTCAGAAATAGTAAAGTCTGCCACAGCATCATCTGGTTCGAATATATCAGAAACCTTAGTAGGCATTGTTCCTTCCTTTAACTTTGATTTGTCATATATCGTATTACCATCTGCATCAATACCGTATGGGAACTTGAACGTTTCTACATTTAAAGGGCACAGAACGAAGCGTATATAAAGCCTTATGCCTAAATATCGGGTGAAG
>OIDN01000146.1_pt1 | contig 22625 bp, 20 predicted proteins | sample 1581581 | NCBI WGS metagenome assembly OIDN01 (sample SAMEA3882535, study PRJEB24775) | human gut metagenome | biome: human-associated habitat; feature: intestine environment; material: feces | place: Netherlands | collected 2009/2010
GGATTTACATATGAGGTCTGCAATGAGGTGGCAAAGGTATTGGAAGAATATCCAATCTCGGTATTGTATTGCGCCGGACCTTATGAGTATCGTGTGGGAACACCGGAGGAGGTGGAAGAGAGTATTGTCCGTCAGATTCAATTATTCCATCTGTCAGAATGTCGGGATAAGATTGAACAGTCAGAACTGTATAAGCGGGTGAAAGCAAGCGCAAGACAGATTGATTCTGTAGAAGAATTGAAGAAACAGGAAATTAAAGTTCACAAAATTTTTCTTTTCACAGGAGATCTGGAGATGCTTGATAAGATCAAGCGCAGACTGATACAGAATCCAGAACTCGCAGTAGCCTCTTCCTTCTATAATAATCTGGAAATCACGGCAAAGGGAGCTGAGAAAGGACCTGCAATTCAGGAGTACATTGAATCGTTGGGCTATACGAAAGATGAAGTGATGGTATTTGGTGACAGCCTGAATGATTACTCTATGCTGTCTATGGATTTTGGCGCAACTGTTGCGATGGAAAATGCAGATGAAGAAGTGAAGCGGGTTTCAAAGTATATCACAAAGTCAAATGAAGACTTTGGGGTGGCATATACCATCCATGAACTGTTGAAAAAGCAGGGGAAAATCAATTCAACTTGTGAATAACTTTTCAAAAAATGAAAATGTATGTTGATAACACAAAATGAAAGCGAGGCAATTAAGATGGATGTAAGACAGAAAAGAAACAAAGTACTTGGAGAACGTGTGGTGAAAGCACTTGAATCCAGAAATATGGATGCTTATTATGCTGAGACAAAGGAAGAAGCAGTGCAGAAAGCACTGGAGTGGATTCCGGAAGGAAGTACGATCAATATGGGAGGTGCCTCTTCTGTACACGAATGCGGTCTGATTGATGCGATAAAATCCGGAAACTATAATTTCTGTGACAGAGATAAAGCAGCTACACCGGAAGAGAAGCAGGAAATCGCGAGAGCAGCATTTTCCTGTGACTGGTTTCTTGGAAGTGTGAATGCGATGAGTGAAGATGGAGTGTTCATCAATATTGACGGAAATGCAAACCGTGTAGCAGCATATGCATTTGGACCAAAGAATGTACTTCTAATTGTTGGTATGAACAAAGTTGTAAAGACACAGGAAGATGCAATGAGCAGGGCAAGAAATGAAGCTGCACCTGTAAATGCACAGCGTTTTGGAATTGATACACCATGTTCCAAGGCTGGAAGCTGCTTTGACTGCAAGAGCCCGGAATGTATCTGTTGTCAGATTCTGGTAACAAGATTCAGCCGTCAGAAAGGTCGTTTCAAAATTATTCTTGTAGATGAGAATCTTGGCTTCTAGTAGCTGGAGAAGGGAAAAAGAATGGGAAGAAATAGAAAGAAGCCGGTGCGCCACAGATTAGAAAAGCGACAGAAACGAAGCAGGCAAAAGAAAAAAAGCGGTTTATTTGACAAAGTAACAATGGTGATCCTGGTTGTGGCAGTCTGTGTTTTTGCATTTTCGCTTTATCAGCTGGTACGCACAATGGTGCCATATTATTCTGGTGGAAAAGAGTATGATAAGCTCAAAAATAAAGCAATCACTGTACAGGAGCAAACAGATGATCCGGGAGATGTATCGGGAGACACATTTAAAGTAGATTTTGATGTGCTTTTGCAGGAAAATCCAGATACGGTAGCCTGGATCCGGTTTGATGAACCATCAATCATCAGTTATCCGGTTGTAAAAAGTGCAGATAACAAAGAATATCTGACAAAGACGTTTTCCGCAAATGATAATAAACTGGGTGCAATTTTCATGGACATGAAAAATAAGAGTGATTTTTCAGATAGAAATACAATGATTTATGGACATAACCTGAAAGTTGGAGGAGAAATGTTTTCGCAGCTGAAAAAGTATGAGGAAGAATCTTTCTATAAAGAACATCCGAATTTCTATATTTATACACCGGATGGAAAAACAAGGACTTATACCGTGTTTTCAGCAGCTGTCGTGAAGGATACTGCAGATCAGTATAATCTGACTTATGCGACAGACGAAGCGTTTGAGAGTTATTTGAAAATGTGTAAAGAAGATTCAGCATATGACACAGGAACAGAAGTGAATGCGCAGTCTCAGATTGTCAGTCTTTCAACTTGTACCAATGTAAGAGAAGATGAGAGATTCCTTTTGCAGGGAGTATTGACGGCGACAGACGGAGGAGAAAATTAGAATGGCAGACAGATTTGATGTAGGCGACATTATTAAGATGAAGAAACCGCATCCATGCGGAAGTCAGGAGTGGGAGATTCTCCGGGTCGGAGCGGATTTTCGTCTCAAATGTATGGGCTGCGGGCACCAGATTATGGTGCCAAGAAAATTGGTAGAAAAAAATACAAGACAAATTACAAAAAAGGCTTGAAACAACAAATTCTTTATGGTATTATAAGAAACTGTGACATGCTGATGGAACAATTCCAATCAGTCATTCAATTTCCTTGTTCCCGGGAGGAACCGGGGGCCAAGAGACCATAAGGAGGTAAAATAAGATGAATAAGTATGAATTAGCTGTTGTTGTAAGCGCAAAACTCGAAGACGAAGCAAGAGCGGAAGTAATCGAGAAAGTGAAAGCAATGATCACTCGTTTCGGCGGTAATGTAACAGACGTTGATGAGTGGGGCAAGAGAAGATTCGCTTACGAGATCCAGAAAATGAAAGAAGGATTTTATTACTTCATCCACTTCGAGGCTGAAAGTACAGTTCCAGCTGAAGTAGAGCAGCGTATCCGCATTATGGACAATGTACTCAGATATTTATGCGTGAAACAGGAAGCATAAGCGGAAAGAGGTATATATGAATAAAGTAGTTTTAGTAGGACGGTTAACAAGAGACCCAGAAGTGAGATATTCACAGGGAGACAATGCTACAGCGGTTGCAAGATATACACTTGCTGTAGATCGCAGATTCAGAAGAGACGGTGAGCCGACAGCGGATTTTATTCCGTGTGTTATATTCGGACGTTCCGCAGAGTTTGCTGAGAAGTATTTCCATCAGGGAATGCGTGTCTCTATTTCCGGACGTATCCAGACAGGAAGCTACACGAACAAAGATGGTGTGAAAGTATACACAACAGAAGTGATCGTGGAAGAGCAGGAGTTTGCAGAGAGCAGAGCCGAGGCAGAAGCTAACAGAGCAAGTTTCCAGCGTCAGTCTGCACCGAGTCCGGCACCTAGCGCAGATGCAGGTGATGGCTTCATGAATATCCCGGATGGTATCGATGAGGAGTTACCGTTTAACTAAGTCGGAAAGGAGATAACCATCATGGCTTACGAAAAAGGAAGCAGACCAGAGGGTGGATTCAAAAGAAGAGGCCCAGCTCGTAGAAGAAAAAAAGTTTGCGTGTTCTGTGGTAAAGAGAACAACGAAATCGATTACAAGGACGTTGCAAAATTAAAAAAATATGTTTCTGAAAGAGGAAAAATTCTTCCTAGAAGAATTACAGGAAACTGTGCTAAGCACCAGAGAGCTCTTACAGTAGCAATCAAGAGAGCTAGACACATTTCTCTTATGCCTTACGTTCAGGACTAATTGAGATAATTAGCTAATAGCAAGATCGAATTTTTGGAGAAATTCAGAAATTCGATCTTTTTGCTTTTTCTAATTCATTTTTGCGTGTTTTTTTGCATAATACAACCTATAGCATCTTAGGGGAAAAGATGCTATAATAGATTAGCTATATTGTAATTAGTCACAGATGATGGTGATTGATAGTAGTCCCAGGTGAGGTATTAGTTATGAAAAGGAATAAAATGCAGCTGAAGGGACAGCTCAGAATGTACATGCGATGGCCGCTAATCATGACACTTCTCTTGATTGGCATGGATGTATGGATGTACATGGTGGACAAGAAAGCCGGACTTTTGATGTCAGTGATCATAATTATATATGTAGGAATCGCTTTTTCGCTGTATTTCTATAACAGATCTTTGATCCTGGCAGATCTGATCCAGTTTTCAGTACAGTATAAAGGTATTGAAAACCGGTTGCTCAAAGAACTGGCAATTCCCTATGCGATTGCGCTGGAGGATGGGAGGATTCTGTGGAAGAATGATTGCTTTTTGAATCTGACAGAGGGTCAGAGAAAAGAACGTTATCTGAACCGTATGATTCCAGAATTACATCCGGGTGTGTTTCCAAAAAATGATGTGGATCATGTAGAATTGGAAGTAACTTATCGTGAAAGAAGTTATCAGGCAGAGCTTCGAAAAGTATCATTGGAGGGATTCAGTGAGAAAGAAGAGTTGCTTCAGATTCCGGAAGAGCAGGAATATTTTGTTGCAGTTTCTTTAAGAGATGTAACAGAACTGAATGCCTACATCCGAGAGAACGAAGATCAGCGAATGATTGCCGGATTGATTTATATTGATAACTATGATGAAGTTATGGAGAGTGTTGAGGAAGTCAGACAATCCCTTCTTGTGGCATTGATCGACCGTAAGATAAATAAGTATATCGGAGATGTAGATGGTATCGTAAAGAAACTGGAGAAGGATAAATACTTTATCGTACTTCGAAAGGATGCTTATAAAAAGCTGAAAGAAGACAAGTTTTCTCTTCTGGAAGAGGTAAAACAGGTTAATATCGGTAATTCAAGATCAGCAACACTGAGTATTGGTTTGGGATTGAATACGGCAACGTATGCGTTGAGCTACCAGTATGCGCGTGTGGCAATCGATCTTGCACTTGCCAGAGGCGGAGATCAGGCAGTTATTAAGGATTGTAACGGAATAACTTATTTTGGTGGTAAGAAGGAGCAGACAGCGAAGAATACACGAGTGAAGGCGCGTGTTAAGGCTGAGGCACTTCGAGAGTTTATTGTGACCAGAGACAAAGTTATTGTTATGGGGCATAAGATTGCTGATCCGGATTCTTTTGGTGCATGTATGGGTATTTACCGTGCAGCAGTAAGTCTGGAGAAAAAGGCACATATTGTGATCAATGAAGTTACAGGATCTGTTCGTCCGTTGTATGATGAGATTTTGGAGAGCCCTGCATATGAGGATGATATTTTTATTACGTCAGAACAGGCATTGGATTATGTGGATGACAATGCAATGGTCATTGTAGTAGATACGAACAAGCCACAGATGACAGAGTGTCCGGAACTCTTGAAGAAATCAAAGATGATTGCAGTGCTGGATCATCACAGGCAGAGTAGTAATATTATTGAGAACGCGGTACTTTCTTATGTGGAGCCGTATTCTTCTTCCACTTGCGAGATGATCGCAGAAGTTCTACAGTATATGGTAGATGACATCAAATTCCCGGCACTTGAAGCAGAGTGCATGTATGCCGGAATTATGATCGATACGAGAAACTTTATGAACCGTACAGGTGTAAGAACCTTTGAAGCAGCAGCATTTTTGAGAAGATGCGGTGCAGATATTACACGAGTACGTAAGATGTTCCGTGATGATATGGCATCTTATCAGGCAAAGGCTGAGGCAGTCCGCAATGCAGAAGTTTATCGTAAGGAGTATGCGATTGCAGTATGTCCAAGCGATATTGACAGTCCTACAGTGCTTGCAGCACAAGCGGCGAATGAATTGCTGGATATTAGCGGAATAAAGGCTTCTTTTGTATTGACAGAATATGAAAATAAGATTTATATGAGTGCGCGTTCCATTGATGAAGTGAATGTTCAGATTATCGCGGAGAAGCTCGGTGGAGGCGGTCATATTAATTCTGCGGGAGCACAGTTTGACCACACGAATATGCATGAAGCAGTCAGTGCATTGAAAGAGACCATTAATAAAATGATAGAAGAAGGAGATATTTGACAATGAAAGTTATTTTATTACAGGATGTAAAATCTCTTGGAAAAAAAGGAGAGATCGTAAACGTAAATGATGGATATGCAAGAAACTTTATCCTTCCAAAGAAGCTTGGACTGGAAGCAACAGGAAAGAATCTGAATGATCTGAAGCTTCAGAAGAATAACGAGAAAAAAGTTGCGGAGGAGAACCTGGAGGCAGCGAAAGAACTTGCAGCTAAGATCGCAGAAGCTAAAATTGTAACACACATCAAAGTTGGAGAAGGCGGAAGAACTTTCGGTTCTGTATCAAGCAAAGAGATTGCAGAGGAAGTAAAAGCACAGTTGAATCTTAATGTTGATAAAAAGAAGATCCAGTTAAAAGAAGCGATCAAGACACTCGGAACACACAACGTGTCTGTAAAGCTTCATCCACAGGTTACAGCAGAACTGAAAGTAGTTGTACAGGAAGAAGCATAAGGAGACGAAATCTTTATGGATATGGAAGCAGCAATGAAACGAATTCCTCCGCACAGTGCGGAGGCAGAGCAGGCAGTGCTCGGTGCGATGCTGATGAACAAGGAGGCCATCACGGTGGCCTCCGAGATATTATCAGGGGATGATTTTTATCAGACAGCATATGGAATCTTGTTTAATTCTATGGTGGAACTGTTTCATGCGGGAAAACCGGTCGATCTGATCACCTTGCAGGAATATCTGAAAGAAAAGGATGTCCCGCCAGAGATTAGCAGCATGGAGTTTGCAAGAGATTTGCTGATGGGAACACAGACTTCTGCGAATATCAAGAGCTATGCTGAAATTGTACGTGAAAAATCAATCATGCGTCGCCTGATCAAAGTAAATGAAGAGACGGCAAATGCCTGTTATCTGCAGAATCAGCCATTAGAGGAGATTCTGGAAGATGCACAGAAGCAGGTTTTTGCACTTGCAGAGACTGGGAATTCAGAAGAGTATGTACCGATCAAGCAGGTTGTACTCAATGCATTGGATGTAATCGAGCGTGCGTCTAAGACAAAAGGAACAGTAACAGGAATTCCGACAGGATTCATTGATCTTGATTATAAGTTGTCCGGTCTGCAGCGCTCAGACCTTGTACTGATCGCAGCCCGTCCTTCCATGGGTAAGACAGCGTTTGTATTGAATATCGCACAGCATGTGGCATTTCGTCAGAATAAAGCAGTAGCAATCTTCAGTCTCGAGATGTCCAAAGAGCAGTTGGTAAACCGTCTGTTCTCATTGGAGTCTCATGTGGATGCACAGATACTAAGAACCGGTAATCTGTCAGATACGGATTGGGAGAAGTTGATCGAAGGAGCCGGAACAATAGGATCATCAAGAATGATCATTGATGATACGTCAGGTATTACGATTTCAGAGATGCGCTCAAAGTGTAGAAAATACAAGCTGGAGATGGGGCTTGACCTGATCATTATCGACTACTTACAGTTGATGAGCGGAAGCAATTCAAGAAAGAATGAGAGCCGTCAGCAGGAGATTTCTGAGATCTCACGTTCTTTGAAAGGTCTTGCCAGAGAATTGAATGTGCCGGTGCTTGCACTGTCACAGCTGAGCCGTGCGGTTGAGCAGAGAACAGATAAGCGTCCGATGCTTTCAGACCTCCGAGAGTCCGGAGCAATCGAGCAGGATGCCGATGTCTGTATGTTTATCTATCGTGATGATTATTATAATCCTGACACGGAAGATAAGAACATTGCAGAAATTATTATCGCAAAACAGAGAAACGGCCCGATCGGTACAGTGCGTCTTGCGTGGATGCCACAGTACACTCGTTTTGGAAACGAGCTGCGTCAGCAGGATCAGGAGATATAAAAAAGAAAAGGACAGGCACTTGTTGGAGAGCGCCTGTCTTTTTTCGGTATACAAATCCAATAAATCTACCGGTATGTGCAGTGTGCAATTAGAAATCGCAGAAATGCTATGTAAATCTTTTTTTGAATCTCAGCACCGGACTATTCTTCACACTTTCTCTTCGGGTCGCCTGTTGCTGGCGAATCAGGCTGTCCAGTTTACGGAAATGTTCTTCTTCCTGCCGTTCTTTCGCCTGGAAAAGAAAATCCATCTCACGTATGACATCTGCGGTGACCTGAGTGCTGATTTCTTTTTCTAATGCTTTGTTATTTTCAGTAACGACTTCAGTCAGCACTTCTCCGATGAGTGAACGTACATGTTCCAGCTGGGTCTTTGTGATAACTTCAACCGGAGTAGTGGTAGTGGCTGGTTTGCACTCAGATGTCAGGTCAGGTGCGGGTGTTTTGGTAAGGGCATTCTGTTCCTTGTTTTCAGTGTGTCTCATTATCTGACGTGTAGATTTCAACTCTGGGATCAATGGCTTCAGATCGCGAAGCAGAACCCCTTCATTCTTAAGTTTTTTAATACAGCAAAAGAGCTGGATATCATCCTGGGTATAATATCGATGTCCCATCTCTGTGCGGCCGATCGGAATATGAAGTTCCTCTTCCCAGTACCTTAAGACATGGGATTCTACCTGAACTTTCTTGGCGGCTTCAGAGATCATAAATCTGACTTCACCCATTGATTTTCTATCCTCCTGTTAGAATCATTGCGATTACTGTTCTGATTTCGCTATATTTATTATAGCATAGAGAAATTATGAAAGAAGTGCTAATCGTTCGTCAAATTATGGCAAAAAATGGTAATTGAAGAAAGGTATGGAATACAAGGAAAAAAGTTGTAAAAAAAGAAACCCTGCCGTATCTGAATCAATCAGACGGGCAGGACTTCTGCGTTTTGTGATCACTTAGCGCTTATAAATTATGCTTCAGAGATAGCGCCTGTAGGACAAGCAGCCTCACAAGCTCCGCAATCTACACAAGCATCAGCATCGATCTCATATTTGCCATCTCCTTCAGAAATAGCGCCTACTGGACATTCGCCTTCGCAAGTACCACAGCTTACACATTCATCACTAATTACGTGTGCCATTGTATGTACCCTCCTTTTTTGGATTACGATAGGTTTTTCCCTTTTCGTTATCCTCATTTTAATACAAGACGGGGAAATATACAAGAGTTCCTGATGTATTTATTTGAGTAATTTGTAAGTTAGTTTCATGAAATTTGTGAACGTGGAAAATAGAAGATTTCTATATTAAATTAGTAAAAAAACGAAAATTCACGAGATTTTAAGAAATTATCTCTTCCATTTTTCAAGGATTCGTGTATCATAATGGATTGAGAGTTAAAAAGTAGAAAACATAGAGATAAAATTGTATAAATGAAAAGAAGGAGAAAGTTATGCGGAAACGAAATGTAAGAGCAGCGATTGCGGCAGCACTTTGTATGACGGTACTTGCAGCCGGCTGCGGAAAGAAGGCAGATGATCCGGTTTTTACAGGGGATAAGACAGAAGCACCGGTATATCAGGCGAATCTGGATGCAATTAAATCTTCTGCATATGCATCGGCAGACAATCTGGATCTGGAACCTGGAACTTATATTTCTGTAATCGGAAGGGGATCTTCAACACCATATTGGAATCAGGTAAAGGCAGGGGTAGAGCAGGCAGCAACTGACTTGAATACAGCACTTGGCTATTCCGGAAATGATAAGGTGAAAGTATTATACAGTGCACCGGATGAGAATGATAATATCGATCAGCAGGTGAATATTCTGGATGAAGAGCTTGCACGTTATCCGGATGTGATCGCAATTTCCAGTGTAGATGCAAGCGCATGCTCCGTCCAGTTTGATCTTGCGATTGAGAATGGAATTCCGATCGTAGCATTTGATTCAGGAAACAGCTATCAGAATATCCAAAGTACTTGCAAAACGAATAATATAGAAGCGGCAACAACAGGAACAAAGAATTTCTGTGAGAAGATCGGTGACAGTGGGGAGATTCTGTTGCTTGTGCATGATACAGTATCAGATACGGCGAAAGAGCGTGAGGCAGGAATCAAAAATGAACTTGCAGCGAATCATCCGAATGTGACTGTTACAGAGACAATTTATCTGGATCAGCTGGAAATGTTGAAGAAACAGATTGTAGCTGAACAGGTCGGGGTAACACCAGAAGAACTGGCAGCCGCAGAAGCAGGAGAAAAGAAGGAAGAGACAACAGGAACAGGTGATGCATCCGAGACAATTGCGGATGCAGCATCGAATGCGGATTCTTCATCAGCAGACGAAAGTGCGAATGAGACAGCACAGGAAGTGGACAATGAATTGTCCGAGAAGATGCAGCAGGTCAACGATGGCGCGGCAAAGATGAGTGATGAAGATGCAATTCAATATTATATGGAGAAACATCCTGATTTAAAAGGATGTATTGCTACGAACGAGACAGTAACCCAGCTTGCAATTAAGACGCTGGATCAGCTTGATGCAGAAAAACATATTACATTAGTGGGGTTTGATGCAGGAAAAGAGCAGGTCAATGCATTGAAAGATGGAAAGGTGGATGGACTTATTGTGCAGAATCCTTTTGGAATGGGATATGCGACAGTAGTTGCAGCGGCACGTACAGTTCTTGAGATTGGAAATGAAGCTGAGGTCAACACAGGATATGTGTGGGTGACAGCAGACAATATGAATGACGATACGATAACACCGTTCCTTTACGAATAAGTTGAAAATAAGTCGAACAATTTCATAAAAGAAAAGAGCTTGTCAGGTAAAATAAAAACATCAGGTTTTATACTTCATTCTGAAATTCAGAAATATAGAAGTAATAAAATCCTGATGTTTTTTATTTTATATTAGGAAAGTCCTTTCCTAATATAAAAAAACGCTCCGCTCAGGATGCGCACTGCGGCGTACAAGGTAGGTGTCGCAAGCGACCGCCGCAGGCGCAAGAATGTGCCAAGGCACATTCTTTGTTCTGTTCACGTTGTCCTTTAAGCTTTGCTTAAAGAAAAAATAAATTCGGTGCCAACCCCTTCTGTACTGATCACATTGATATGTTCATCGTGAGCCTGTATGATTTCTTTTACGATCGAAAGTCCAAGTCCGGTTCCTTTCTTATCCTTTCCACGGGAAAGATCTGATTTGTAGAAACGCTCCCAAATCTTATTGATTTCCTTTCTTGAGATTCCGATTCCATGATCTTTTACGGAAACAAAGATTTTATCATTTTTCGTTGTTACTTCTACTGTAATAGAAGAGTCATTCTCACTGAATTTAATCGCATTATCCAGAAGATTATAAAGAACCTGTTGGATTTTGCGTCGGTCCGCCATTACATTGATCTGTTCAGACAGTAGAAAGAGCTTAATGGATATATGCTTCTGAGTACAGACACCCTCGAAAGACTGGGCAGTATGTTTGATCATCTCCTGAATATCAAAGGAAGTCTTATTGAGCAGGAGCTCTTTTGTATCAAATTCGTTCAAAGTAAGAAGATCCGTTGTCAGGTCAGTCAGTCGTTCCGTTTCGAAGAGAATGATATTTAAGTATTTCTCATGAAGCTCTGGTGGGATTGTTCCGTCTGCCATTGCTTCTACATATCCCCTAATTGAAGTCAACGGGGAACGGAAATCGTGGGATACATTTGCTACGATCTTTTTCTGATAATCATCAGAGTCCTTCAGTTGTGTAGCCATATAATTCAGTGATGCGGATAAATATCCAATCTCATCATGCCTGTTAACCGGAATCTCGTAATCCAGATTGCCCATGGCATATTGCTTCGCAGCTTCTGTGATCAGCAACAATGGTCGATGGACGAAGAAATGGAACCCGAGCAGGAAGATGAAGGACAACAGGAAAATAACTCCAAGAGAAATATAAACCGGAACCATCAGCGTGCGGCATCTTTCGTTGATCAGAGAGACCGGGCTGTGAATGATCAGATATCCCTTTGTATAAAATCCCTGTGTGACAGGAGCCATTACAGTAATCATATCTTCCTGAAAATAATTATGATAGGTTCCGATCATGTACTGCTTGCTCCCGATTTCGGCCGGATCAAAATTATTGACGGATTGTGGCGCAGTAGTATCCTTCAGGTTGGCAGAGGTGATCATTGTACCATCTTTTTCAACAAACCACAGAGAAGAATTAAGATACGTCTTCATAGCAGATAACTGAGAATGAACAGCCCAGCTGGAAGATTCGTTTGAAAAATAGGAAGGCAGATAATTATCCGCAATCATGGTTGCTTCTCTGTATAATGTCTGCGAAGTATCTTTTTCCAGACGTTCGGTGATCAGTTCTGTGGTTAATGTTGCTGTTGTGAAAACACATAAAAACCCGAAAATAATATAAAGTACAATAAATTTTAAATGCAGAACTGCTTTCATAATTTCTCCCTAAGTACTCAGCGGCCACCAGATGCTGTTTACAGTATCCAGGACCGATGATTTAAATCTATTTTGTCTCAAATTTGTAACCAATTCCCCATACAGTACTGATATTCCAGTGAGGGTGGTCTTTAATCTTTTCGCGCAGACGTTTAATATGAACATCAACGGTACGAGTGTCTCCGATATATTCATAGCCCCAGATACGGTCTAAGAGCTGCTCTCTTGTGAATACCTGATTCGGTGATGCAGCAAGACAATAAAGGAGTTCTAATTCTTTTGGCGGCATATCAACAGGATGTCCGTCACACACAACAGAGTAGTTTGTAAGATTGATCGTCAATCCGTCAAACTCTGCACATTTTGTTTTTTCAACAGAAGTATCATTCTGTTGTCCAACCTGATATCTTCTCAGAACAGCTCTTACGCGGGCAACCATTTCCTTAGGGTCAAATGGCTTCATGATATAATCATCCGCTCCGAGTTCCAGTCCGAGAACTTTGTCAAATACTTCACTTTTTGCAGAAAGCATGATAATCGGTGTGGCAGCTTTGGAACGAATCTCACGACAAACCTGATACCCGTCAATTCCCGGAAGCATCAGATCAAGAAGAATCAGATTTGGTTGATAGCTGTCAAAAGCTGCAAGCGCATCTTCTCCATCATATACTAATTTTGTATCAAAACATTCTTTTGTGAGATAAAGAGAAATCAGTTCAGCGATATTCTCATCATCATCTACGATTAGGATTTTCTGTTTTCCAAACATTCTTTTTCCCCCATTAACCATGATAAGGTAGTTGGTAACTGTTTAAAATAATTAGCCAAGTTCTACAATTGTTACACCTGCGTCACCTTCACCAAATTCGGCAAGGTGATAGGATTTTACATGTTTCTGACGACGCAGATATTCATGAATTCCCTTTCTGAGTGCTCCGGTTCCCTTTCCGTGAACTACACGGACAGTATTCAGGTGAGCGAGGATTGCGTCATCCAGGTATTTATCCAGCTCAGCAACGGCTTCATCAACAGTACGTCCGAGCAGATTGATCTCAGGCCGGACAGAAAGAGATTTTCCCATTTTGATTTTGCCTTTTGAAGTACGGTTCATTTTCTTCGGTGCATATGGAGAGACTTCCTCGATAATCTCCAGATCAGAAATGTTGACCTGGGAACTGAGGATTCCCATACGTACGGTAAGATTCCCTTTGGCATTAGGTAGAGAGCTTACGGTTCCTGTCAGATTCATGCTGAGAACTTTGACAGATTCTCCGAGCTTGAAGTCAGATGCTTTATGCTCTTTCTTTGGTTTCTGTGCTTTCATTGCAGACGCAGATGCTGTATCTTTGATCTTCTTACGCAGCTTCTCGCGTTCCTTTTCCATCTCGGCAGCAGAAATGTTTTCCTTGCCGAATTTACGGAAATCCTTGATCGTCTTGTCTGCAATTTCTTTTGCTTCACGCAGAATGGCGTTTGCTTTTTCATTTGCCTCGCGTAAAATGCGGTCGCGCTGATCATCTAATTTCTCCTGGCGCTGTTTCGCCTGGGCTTTCAGGTCTTCCGCTTCTTTCTTCAATCGTGCGATTTCTTCCTGTTCCTTTTCAATCGTCCGTTTGCTTGTCTCAAGATCAGTAAGAAGATCTTCAAAGGAAACGTCCTGTTCACTGAGCCGTTTCTTTGCATCTTCAATAATATAATCCGGCAGACCTAACTTCCCGGAGATTGCAAATGCATTACTTTTACCAGGAATACCGATCAGCAGACGGTAAGTCGGACGAAGACTTTCTACATCGAATTCACAACAGGCATTCTCCACACCTGGAGTGGAAAGTGCATAGACTTTTAACTCGCTGTAGTGTGTGGTAGCCATGGTACGGATTCCTTTCTGGTGAAGATGGGACAGAATAGAAATTGCAAGTGCGGCACCTTCCGTCGGATCTGTACCGGCTCCAAGTTCATCAAAGAGAACCAGCGAACGTTCATCTACTTTCTTAAGGAAAGAGACAATATTGGTCATATGAGAAGAGAATGTACTAAGGCTCTGCTCAATACTCTGTTCATCTCCGATATCTGCATAAATCTGATGAAATACAGCCAGTTCACTGCGGTCTCCGGCAGGAATGTGAAGTCCGGACTGTCCCATCAGACAGAACAAGCCGACCGTTTTCAAAGAAACAGTTTTACCGCCGGTATTTGGTCCGGTGATGATCAGCAGTGTGAAGTCTTCCCCAAGTGTCACGGTGATCGGAACAACTTTTTTCGGATCGAGCAGTGGGTGACGTCCCTCACGGATACGGATGCGTCCCTCTTCATTCAGAAGCGGCCGGCTGGCGCGCATGGACATTGCCAGAGCACCTCGTGCAAAAATGAAGTCAAGATCCGTCAGAGAACGGTAATCCACACGGATTTCCTCGATATATTGTGCGGCTTCTTCACTTAGATTCGCAAGAATTACCTGAATCTCTTCCTGTTCCTTTGCATAAAGTTCTTTTAAGTCATTGTTCAGTTTTACGATTGCCATAGGTTCAATAAAAAGAGTAGAACCTGTTGAAGACTGATCGTGAATGAGTCCCTGTACCTGTCCACGATATTCCGCTTTAACAGGTACACAATAGCGGTCTCCACGCATGGTAATGATTGCATCCTGCAGATAAGTGCGAAGGGAACCGTTGACCAGTGTAGTTAAAGTGGCGTGTACTTTGTCATTGATGTTATTAATGCTTCGACGAATTTGCTTCAGTGTGGAACTGGCATCATCACTGTATTCATCTTCGCCGATAATACAGCGGTCGATTTCATTTGAAAGTGGTGTCAGTGGTTCAAGCAGATTAAAATATTCATCCAGGCAGTCGCAAGCGTCCTCTTGTGTATCATGTCTTCCGTAGGCCTTTACCCTGGCTGCATTTACAAGCAGGCGGGAAATACGGAGAAGTTCTGTGCTGCTGAGTGAGCCACCAATCTCCAGACGCTTCATGGACTCTTCAACCGGTGCAGCGTCACCAAACGAGATACGTCCTTTTTGCACGATTCGTGTATAAGCGGCAGCAGTCTGTTCCTGATAAGTGTTGATCTTATGAAGGTCGGTCATTGGCTTCAAACGACGGCAGAGCTGTCCTCCGCGGAAAGATGTCGCTTCTTTTTCAAGAAGAGCAATGATCTTATCATATTCCAGTTTAAATAATGTTTTTTGATTCATTTATTTTCCTCTGTCATTTCAACTTAATACTAATTTTTTAATCATGTAGCTGTTCACAATACATGTGAACAATAACTATTTCCGAGTCTTATTGTACCTTATTATTTCATTAAATAAAAGGCTTTTATAGATATTGAACAATCTATATGAATCAGTTATACTAAGTAATGGAAATGTCCGTGTCGGTTGATTTTGTAGTTGACACGGAAGTGAACAGTCACGAATGAGGTTCATGTCAATGTCAGAAAAGAAAAGTAATGGTCAGGTTCCGGAAGAGGGTCCTGACGGGAAAAATTTAGAACAGTCAGAGGAAAAGGAATCTTTTGCATTTCTTGAAGAGACGATAAAACCAAAGAAGATCAGCAGACAGCAAGGAATGAAACAGCTCATCCGGATTGCAATATGCGGACTGGTTTTAGGAGGCTCTGCATGCCTGGGATTCTTTGCATTGCGCCCGCTTGAACAGCATTTATTTCCTGAAAAGACACAAGTTGTGACAATCCAGGAGGACAATCAATCAGAGGAAGATTTAGCAGAAGGTGGCGACACGACAGAGCAGAATGACGCGCAGGATCAGCAGGAGATCAGTTATGTACAGATGATGTCCAAAGCATATGAGAAAGCACTGACAGCGAAGAAGAGTGTGGTATCTGTTGCAAAGGGGGCAGAGCAGGAGAACTGGAATGCAGAAGCGACCGGAATTGATGAGAGCGTATCCGGTGTGATCGTTGCAGATAACGGACAGGAGATACTGATTTTGTCCTATGCTTCGATCTGCGAAGATGCAAAAGAGTGGTGCGTTACATTTTCAGATAAGTCAGAATATAAGGCAAGCCTGAAAAAAAAGGATAAAAACAGTGGATTTGCAATATTTGCGGTAGAGAAAAAAAGTCTTTCAGATGCCACATGGAGTGCTTCAAGTGTAGCATCACTTGGCAATTCGAATCTGACAGAACAGGGTGATGTTATATTCGCACTGGGAAATATTTTCGGTTATGCAGGAGGAAGCGGTTACGGAATTGTCAGTTCGTCAAACTATAAAGAAATCGGACGCGACGGAGAGTATAGTGTGATTGCGACCGATATGAGCAGTGCATCCGAAGGAACGGGTATTTTATTCAATCTGGATGGAGAAGTGATCGGAATGATTTCTTCTGATATTTGGAAAGACCGGGGAGTACGTACCGCAAATGCTTATGCGATTTCAGATCTGAAGTTGGTTATCCAGCTGTTAGCGAACGGTGCAAGTGTACCATATATCGGTGTGTCAGGAACAGCAGTGACAAGTGGAATTCAGAAAGAAGAGGGCATGCCGTCAGGAATCTATGTGATTGACGTGGCAGCAGATTCACCTGCAATGGCAGCGGGCATACAGAGTGGAGATGTGATCTGTTCTGTGAATGGAGAGAAAATTGTAAGCATGAGTGCTTACCATAAACTGATGTTGACACTGAAAGTAGGAGATCAGATCAAAGTGGAAGGGAAACGCCGAGGATCTGAAGGATATGTAGATATTAAATTTGATGTTACGATTGAAAGTAAAGAATAACAAGTGAAAGAGGCAGAAAATGAGATTTATAGATGGATTATGCGAGGGAGAAACAATCAGGAATGTATATCTTTGTAAAGGAAAACGTTCCGCAGAGACAAGAAATGGAAAGCCGTATGATAATCTGATTCTTCAGGATAAAACAGGAACATTAGATGGAAAAGTATGGGATCCAAACTCCCAGGGAATCGCAGATTATGATGAGAAGGACTTTATTGAAGTTTTTGGAGATGTGATCAATTATAATGGAAATCTTCAGTTGAACATCCGTCAGATCAGAAAGGCGGAAGAGGGAGAATACAATCCGGCGGACTATATGCCGACAACAGATAAGAGTGTAGACAGAATGTACGAGGAACTGACAGCTTATATTCGTCAGATCTCTAATAAATATTTAAGACAGGTGTTGGAATTCTACTATATAAAAGATGAAGCATTTATCAAAAAATTCAAGGCACATTCCGCAGCGAAGACAGTACATCACGGATTTTCCGGAGGATTGCTTGAACATACACTCAGTGTAACTCGTATGTGTGATTATTTTGCAACAAGCTACTCTATTTTGAATAGAGATCTGCTCCTTAGCTCTGCAATTCTCCATGATATTGGAAAAGTGAAAGAACTTTCTGATTTTCCGGACAATGATTATACAGATGAGGGACAGCTGATCGGACATATCGTGATCGGTGTCGAGATGATCGATGATGCGATTCGTTCTATCCCGGACTTTCCGGTGAAGCTTGCACACGAACTCAAGCATTGTATCGTGGCACATCATGGTGAACTGGAATACGGTTCTCCAAAGAAACCGGCACTGGCAGAGGCAGTGGCATTGAATATGGCAGATTCAACAGATGCAAAGCTTCAGACATTGACAGAACTGTTCAAAGGAAAAACAGGAACAGAATGGCTAGGATATAATCGTCTGTTTGAGTCTAATTTAAGAAGAGCATCTGAGGATTAAATCTAACAATGAGAACAACAAGTGTCACTGTTTGCAGAATCTATGTGAGCAGTGGCTATTTGTATGATACAAGGGTCAAAAGGTCATGCGTTTCTTGCTTGCATGAAAAAGCATGACTTATTGACCCGCAAAACACCGAAAAGTAGCCATTTTTCGTAGAAAAATGAGCGGATTTGAGGTGTTTTAGGATTGCGAGAGCATGAAATGCGAAGCAATCCGTGTATCATAGGGGTCAAAATACCTTTTGACCCCAACATCTTTGTATAATTAAGAGTAAAATAGAAGAGAGAAAAGAATGAACAAGAATGATATTGTAACAGTTGAAATAACAGATATCGGAGTGAGCGGGGAAGGAATTGGCCATGTGGATGGCTACACGCTCTTTATCAAAGACGCAGTGATCGGTGATGTGGTTGAAGCGAAAGTCATGAAGGCAAAGAAGAATTATGGCTATGCCAGATTGATGAAAGTTATCACACCGTCAGAATATCGCGTAGAACCAAAGTGTGCATTTGCCAGAAGATGCGGAGGCTGCCAGATCCAGGAAATGTCTTATGATCGTCAGCTTGTGTTTAAAGACCAGAAGATTCGTGGCAATCTGGAACGAATCGGTGGGTTCACAAAAGACCAGATCGATACAGTGATGCAGCCGGTTGTTGGAATGGAGCATCCGTTTGGTTATCGTAATAAAGCACAGTTCCCGTTCGGAACGGACAAAGAAGGCAATCCGATTACGGGATTCTATGCCGGAAGAACACATGATATCATTGCAAACACGGATTGCGCTCTTGGCGTAGAGAAGAACAAAGAGATTCTCGAGATCATTTTACAATATATGCGTGAAAACAAGATCAAATCGTATGATGAGAAGACTGGAAAAGGTCTGATCCGGCATGCATTGATTCGCTATGGATTCAAGACAAAAGAAATTATGGTCTGTCTTGTGGTCAACGGGAAGAAACTTCCGAAAGCAGAGCATCTGATTGAAAAGCTTATTCAGATTGAGGGCATGACAAGTATCACGATCAGTCCGAATACACGAAGAGATAATGTGATTATGGGGGATTCCTATGAAATTCTCTGGGGACAGGGATATATTACAGATTATATCGGAAATGTAAAATATCAGATTTCCCCATTATCATTCTATCAGGTAAACCCGGTACAAACAGAGAAACTATACGGACTTGCACTTGAGTATGCAGACCTCAAAGGTGATGAAACCGTGTGGGATCTGTACTGCGGAATCGGAACGATTTCCCTCTTCCTTGCCCAGAAGGCAAAACAGGTTTACGGAGTTGAGATTGTGCCGCAGGCAATCGATGATGCCAAAGAAAATGCAAAGATTAATGCGATTGATAACGCAGAATTTTTCGTCGGGAAGGCAGAGGAAGTTCTGCCGGAATATTATGCAGAGTATGAGCGAGAGCATAATGGCGAGACAGCTCATGCAGACGTGATCGTTGTGGATCCACCGAGAAAGGGTTGTGACGAGACACTGCTGGAGACGATCGTGAAGATGCAGCCGGAGAAGGTTGTGTATGTAAGCTGTGACAGTGCGACATTGGCGAGAGATCTGAAGTATCTGTGTGCGAATGGGTATGAGGTTATGGTGTGCAGGGGCGTGGATCAGTTCCCGCAGACGGTGCACGTGGAGACGGTTGTTCTTTTGTCCCAACAAAAACCAGATGACACGATAGAGATCGACTTAGACCTGGACGAGCTGGATGCCACCAGTGCCGAGTTGAAAGCAACCTATCAGGAAATCAAAGATTATGTGCTGAAAGAATTTGGCTTGAAGGTTTCAAGTTTATATATTTCTCAGGTAAAACGCAAATGTGGAATTGAAGTGGGAGAAAACTATAATCTTCCAAAATCAGAAAATGCAAGAGTTCCACAATGCCCGAAAGAGAAAGAAGATGCTATCAAGGCTGCCCTGAAATATTTTGCGATGATCTAAGGACATCGCTGATTTCAAGGAGGAATAACACATGAAAAGCACATTTGAAAAAATGGGTGGAACCTACACACTTGGCGCAGACGGAATTTACTATCCGAATCTTGTCAGTACAGATGAAGAACCGCATTATGGGAAATATGGAATGATGCGGAAAACATATCTGAAAGAGCATCGTCCGGCAATGTATTCACTGTATATGTTGGAAGACAGACTGACAGAACATCTGAATACTGTGGACGATGAAGCACAGGAGAGAATGGATATTCTGGTGAGTCAGATGATGGAGAAGCAGGGCATTACGGAAGAATTGAAAGCTCGTGACCAGATGGAATGGGTTAGAGCGGTAAATAATGCCCGGAATGCTGCAGAAGAGATTGTGTTGAAAGAATTAGTGTATATTTAAAGCGTGGAAAGCTCCTTCGGGAGCTTTTCAGTGTTTGTAAGAGTTTATATAAAATGGGCTAAGAAGGTGGTATGATCAAAATAACAGATTAAAATTTATATTAAGAAATGAATTTAAAATTTTTAATTATGAAATAAAACGTAAGATAATTTCAGAGGTGAGAATAATGGATAGAATTGCATTAGTAATCGGTAATTCTGATTATTCAAATGTAGGGAAATTGAATAATCCTAAGAATGATGCTGACGATATTGCTAGTATTTTGAATAAATTAAATTTTGATGTTACAAAAATAATGGATGCAAATTTAATAGATATTCAAAAATCTGTTAATGATTTTTTACAGGCATTAGATGAATATGCTGTAGGGGTATTTTTTTATGCAGGGCATGGTATGCAAATCGACGGTAAAAATTTTATCGTTCCTATTGATTTAAAGTTAAGTGATAAAAGCAAGACAATGGTCTCTTGTTATTGTTTAAATTCGCTGTTAGAAGGTGCATCTTCATATAAGGGAAAAACATTAATATGTATATTGGATGCATGTCGAGATAATCCTTTTGCTATGGGGAGGGGATTTTTAACAGGCTTTGCGCCATTTAATAATCCACCTAAAGGTACTATGATTGCTTATTCTACAAGCGCTGACTGTAGTGCATTTGATGGACAATGTAGTAATGGATTATATACACAAGTTTTAAAAGATGCTATGCTTATTCCAAATTTGAAAATTGAAGAAATGTTTAAATTTGTTAGAAATAAAGTGTCAGAAATATCAATTAGCCAATACGGAGAAGAACAGCTTTCATGGGAATATTCTTCGTTAGTGGGAGACTTTTATTTTTCTGTTACGCCACAACCAGTCAATGAACAGGTTACTGATGAGAAAATATATGAATTCATATGTGCTCGTCGAAAATCTTATGAGAATGCTTCGGATAATATTTATGATATTGAATGTTTGCCATATATAGATGCCTATAATAAATATCATATACCAATTATTAAAATTTTACGTGCATATTCAAGAGTAGATTATTCAAAAAGAGGATTTCAGTTTTCGGATGCTACTATAGATCAGTTAAACAGCAATTATTTGTCATCATGGGGATTTATACAGAAATATGGTAGATGGTATTATAAAAATCATTACGTTGAGATGGGAGATTTATTGCCATTGCCCGAGGAATTAGAACCTAAACAACCTATTAATGGAAAGGAATTGAAGATTGAAGCTTCATTGAGCTGGAAAATGAATGATGGAAAGATAAGATTTCAAGTATCTTCTAATATTCCAGAGGAAACCCCATTAATGTTTACATTACGTGGCAAAGAATATACAGCTCAATGTAAATCTGTAGCAGGTAATAGAATTTCAATAAGTGAATGGTTTAGTGACAGAGGTAATCCTATGAAAAATGGATTTTATACTATAGATGTGTCATGTCCGATATATAGTGTATTGCCAGAAAAGATAAAGAAAATATTTGGTGAACGTAATAGAAATATATGTGGACAATATGTTAAATTTGAACCAGTGGGAGGAAATACGATTCATTTTTCGTATGGATTAGTTCTTAAAAATAGTAAAGTTCAAGTTATTGATATGCAACAAAGAATCTCAGCATTATAATGAATGTGGTTTTATACAAGAAAACATGGCAGATTGTAACTGGTTAAAGTGAATTGGGCGTATGGAACTTTTAAATCCATACGCCTTTTAAACAAGAGAGTTGTAAGAGCATATTATCTACTCGATGATGATTATAATTCCATATCATATGACCTTTTCTTAGCTCTGGCAGGCTGATTTCGCCGCATCTCCTGTTTCCTCTGATATTCAAGTTCCCAGGCACGATGGGAAAAAACATCAGGATCTTCCACATTGAGATAATCTACCTCATTGGCGGCAATATCACGGCGGTGATAGTCATAATACTTACCAAAAGTACCTTTGAGCTGCTCAATCAGCTTATTCCGGAAATTAGGACGTATCTGGATTCTGGTGTCCAGCAATTCTGTATACTGTTCAGGTTCAGGACGAAATTTTTCTTCCCGGAAAGCGGCGGCATCTTTTTCAAGCTGTTTTTTGAGCGAGATGTCCTGAGAATCCAGGATATCAAGATTGCTATTCATCTGGTCATATTTTTTGGATAGATTCGTCATATCTTTATCAGTGGAGCATTGTGCCTGGAAGATTAGTTGCTCTTTCCTTGATTTCAGTTCTTCAATTTCTTCCGTAACAGTGGTAAGCTGCTGATTCAATTTTATATGCTGGATGGGATTCAAAATACTGGTTTTCTCTTTTTCTACATTCAGCTCTTTCCGTTCTGTAACTTTAGCTTTGAGTTTCTTTTTAACGGTGTTGTATTTATTCAGTATTGGATTAAAATGATTCATCCAGTCATATTGTGCTTACGTTCTTCATGTACTCTTGTTGTGATTTCATTGTTTTTTATCG
>OIDN01000153.1_pt1 | contig 22034 bp, 15 predicted proteins | sample 1581581 | NCBI WGS metagenome assembly OIDN01 (sample SAMEA3882535, study PRJEB24775) | human gut metagenome | biome: human-associated habitat; feature: intestine environment; material: feces | place: Netherlands | collected 2009/2010
CCTGCCGATCGACCCGAAGGACATCGGCCGTTCCTACGAGGCCATCATCCGCGTGAACTCCCAGTCCGGCAAGGGCGGCATGGCCTACCTGCTCAAGACCAACCACAACCTTGATCTGCCGAAGCGTCTGCAGGTCGAGTTCGAGAAGGTCGTGCAGAACTACGCCGACGAGACCAAGAAGGAAGTCAAGGACGAGGACATCTGGCGTCTGTTCAAGGACGAGTACCTGCCGGTCGAGGAATCCGGCGCCACCGCGGCTGGTGTCGTGGTCGGCGACAGCAAGGACGAGACCCTCGAGCAGTGGGGCCGTCTGAAACTGCTGAAGGTGTCCGTCTCCTCCGGCGAGGATGGTTCCGACACCGTGCTTAAGGCCCGCATCCTTGACCGTGGCGTGAACGTCGGCGTCGATGAGCCGGTGGAACGTGAGGTTTCCGGCATCGGCAACGGCCCGATCGCGGCCTTCCTCAACGCCGTGAGCAACTTTGGCATCGAGGCTTCGGTGATGGATTACGTGGAGCACACCATGTCCGTCGGCACCGATGCCATGGCCGCTTCCTATGTGGAATGCCAGATCGGCGAGGAAGACAACACGAGCATCGTGTGGGGTGTCGGCATCGATACCTCCATCGTCACCAGCTCGCTGAAGGCCATCATCTCGGCCATCAACCGTTCCGAGCGCTGATTGCGCTGATTGCACGGACGCGTTGAGCAAACGCGCCGGATATGATTCGAGGGGCTTTCTGGGTAACCGGGAAGCCCCTCGTCGTTGTCATGTGCCATGCGATGCGCCCGCTCACAAGTATGACGAGCGCGTTCCGTGACGCTTCCCCCTCCGCGGATGAAGGGTGTCACAAGGCCGCCACACCAAGTTGTACAACGATGTAAAACACGGTATAGTACATCGTTATAAAACCTGTATCTGCTTACTGAAGGATCTTCCATGTCGGCCAATTATTCCCTGCTGTGTTATACACGCGAAGCCACCGGACGCGAAGAGGCGAACAACGAGGACATCGCCTACAGCATGCATTTGGCGCTACGTTCCGGCGATGACGCCGAGTGGCAGCCGCTGAACGAAAACTATGGCATCTTCTTCGCGGCCGGTGTACCGATCGCCGCTGCGACCGCGGAGTCCCGCCGTGCGTGCACGGCCGCGGCGCGCTTCGCCGCCGACCCGTTCGACGCGCCTCGCCCCGCCACCGACGCCGTCGCCCATGGCGTGGTCATGCCCGGTATGGATATCACGCTGAAATCGCTGAAGAATCCGTTCCTGTTCCGTCTCGCGGACGGACGATTCGCCATCGCCGCGACCCGTACCGCCCGCGGCGGTGAACCGGACGGTTCCGAACGGTCGGCATTCCTGCTCGCCATCAGCGATGATCTGACGGCGTTCGACCAGCGGGGGCTGGTGCTGTTGCGCACCACCGGTGGGGTCAATCGCCCGTCCGTCTCTTTCGACGCCGCGGACGCGTGCTACGTCGTCTCCTGGACCGGTGACGATGGCAAGGCACGCACCGCGCGGACGGCCGATATCGTAGCCGCCGCCGGTTCGGGCAGGCCGCTTGATGTCGTGGAATCGGCGTCGTCGCAGCCGTTGCGTCAGACCGGGGATTGCGGCATTCCGAACGCCGTCGTCGGCAACAGCATCGCCATCAGTGAGCCGGAGGCCGAGCGCCTGATCGAGCGCTTCGGCCGCATCCGCAATACCGGAACGTCCGTGCCCGCCCAGCGAATCGATGCGGGCCTGCATGGTGAGGATGCCCGGAATGCGGTTCTGGCCTTGGCCGCAACCCGTGCGGAACTGTCATACAGCGACGGTTCGCAGGCCACGCGCGCGGTGGATTGGAACATGGCCCAGCTTGAGGCCATCGGCCAGGAGGCCTCCGAGGGAACGTTCAAGGCCGGCCAGACCCGTACCGTCGAAGGTGTGATCCGCCAGAGCGTCTATCCGGTGCCGTTCGCGGTGGAGCGCGCCGACCCATCGGTGTTCGCGTGGAAGTTCAATGGCAAGCCGATGTTCATGTTCATCGCCACCGATGACACCGACGGTAATTGCGTGGATCCGAACGACGGTAGAACCCATATGCCGCTGCGCATCGCCGACTCCATCGAAGCGCTTTCCGACGCCGCGGGCGGGCAGGCCAAGGAGATCGATCTGCTCGCATGCGGCGATCTCAATAGCGAAGATCGTCCGATGACCGGCTGCTTCTGGGCGCCGGAACTGCATGTGATCGGCGGCAAGCTGTCGGTCCTGTTCATGCCCTGCTTCGACGGACCGCGCGTCAATCCCGACGGCACCCCCAACGATCGTGCCGGCAAACCGGACATGTGGACCGGCAGCTGCCACATCATGCAGCTCAAGCAGCATTCCGACGGCACTGATTTCGATCCACGCGAGCCGGAGAACTGGACGGTGCCCGAGCCTATCCTCGACCCGGATGGCGAGACGCTCAATCCGATCCAGCGCATTTCGCTTGACATGACCGTGCTGTGCGATTCGGGCCGCTGGTACTACGCATGGCAGCAGGTCGGCAGCATCTGGATCGCCAGCTTTGACCCGGCTCGTCCGGCGAGGCTCACCAGCAAGCCGAAGCAGATCGTCGTGCCGGAATTCGCATGGGACAACATGATCGCCGAAGGACCGAACGCCATCGTGCATGACGGAACGATTTTCCTGATCTACTCGGGCTCGCTGGTCGGCATCGACTACACGACCGGCCTGGTCACCGCCCCGGCCGGACAGGGGGCCGATCTCACCGACGCCAGCGTATGGACGAAGCTCGATTATCCGCTGCAGAAGTCCGGCATGTACAACGGGCGTTGGCAGCTCGGCACCGGCCACGGCATGTGGTCGCATGACGAGGACGGCAACCTCATCTACGTGTTCCACAACGCCGAATACGAGCACGGCCGCTATGGTGGCCGCGACGCCCAGGTGCGCCGCGTGCATTGGTCCAAGGAGGGCATGCCCATCCTGGATATGCAAACAGCGGAGGAACTCGACCCCGACTATGCTGATGTAACAATGGAGGTTGGTTTCTTCGATGCCGACTGAGTCCGCTGGATGACAAAAGGGGTATATATGCCGAAGCGAACGGGGGGGAACGGCGAGCATGTCGTGACCATGCGTGAGGTGGCCAAGGCGGCCGGAGTGTCGATCAAAACCGTCTCCAACGTGGTCAACGACTACGAATTCGTCTCGCAGGCCACGCGCGACAAGGTCAACAAAGCCATCGCGGAACTGGGATACACGGTGAACGTATCGGCGCGCAACCTGCGCCGAGGGCAGACCGGCATCATCGGCTTGGCCATTCCCGATCTGCAGATGCCGTATTTCGCGCAGCTGTCATCGCTGGTCATCGAAGAAGCGAAGAAAGTCGGTCTGCGCGTGATCGTGGAGCCGACGCAATATTCGCGCGATGGCGAGTTGGAAGCGCTGCACGGGTCCCAGCAGACGATGATCGACGGCCTGATCTACAGCCCATTGGAGCTTGGACAGGATGACGTCGAGCAGCTGAAGGTCGATTATCCGCTTGTGCTGGTTGGCGAACGCATCTTCACCGACCAGGTGGATCACATCGCCACCGAGAATGTGGAAGGCGCGAAGCGGGCCACGCAGTATCTGCTGACGACCGGTTGCCGCCGCGTGGCCGTGGTCGGTGTGCACCCGGGGGAGAAAGTCGGTTCCGCCGCGCTGCGCTACCAAGGGTATCTTGAGGCACTGGAGGAGGCCGGCGTCGAATTCGACGATCGGCTGGTCGTCGAATCGGGCATGTGGCATCGTAGTGACGGCGTGAGGGCCATGAACGCGTTGTTGGATTCCGGCGTCGAAGTCGATGGCGTCGTCGCGCTGAACGACATGCTGGCTTCCGGCGTGATGCACGCGATTCAGATGCACGGCTTGCACATTCCCGACGACATCTCCGTGGTTGGTTTCGACAATTCCGACGATTCACAGTACCTGTCGCCGGCGCTGACGTCGATCGCGCCGGGACTTGAGGCGGTAGCCCGTCTGTCGGTTAAGGTGCTCAAGGAGCGTATCGACGGCCGTGACCCGAATGCCGGCAAACCGGGGGGGAAGGTCTTCCGCAAGGTCGCATCGTCGCTGGTCGTGCGCCAATCCACCAAACTCCCCATCGATTCCCTCGTCCTCTGAGCTTTCGCTTGCCTTCCGGCAAGTTTCTCCCAGCGTGCGTACCCATTGAGTCGGCTCTTCCCCCAAGGTGCCGCCGCCGGGCATGGGCGCTCGGCCGTAAGCTTGGCCGAACGGCCTTGAGTGTGTCGAGCACCCATGACCGACGGCGGCACCGACATTGGCCTGAATGGCGCAAACGATGGGCGCCCATGCCCAGCGGCGGCACCGCATCCAAGCATCTTCCGACAATGACGCGCCCAAGTTGTTACAACGATGTAAGAATGATATATTCAACGTTGTAAATACTGGAACAACGGATTGAGAAGGACTAAACATGGTTGTTTACAACAATCCGATCGTGCTTCAGCGCGCAGACCCCTGGGTGCTCAAGGTTGACGGCGAGTATTATTTCACCGCCTCCGATCCGGAATACAACTGCATCGCCATTCGTCACGCGTCGAATATCAACGATCTGCAGAAGGCTCCCGAGACGGTGGTGTGGCGCAAGCACGAATCCGGCCCGGCGAGCATCTACATCTGGGCCCCTGAACTACATCGCATCAATGGCGCATGGTATATCTACTTCGCAGGCGCCGCAACGGATTTCGAAGCATCCGGCCTGCCGACGCACCGCATGTTCGTGCTGGAGAACACCGACGACGATCCAACTTCCGACAACTGGGTGGAGAAGGGCCAGATCATCACCCCGATCGACTCCTTCGCACTTGACGCCACCACCGAGGTGATCGATGGCGTGCAGTACTTGGTATGGGCGCAGAAGGATCCTGCCATCGAAGGCAACTCCAATCTGTATATCGCCAAGATGGCCAATCCGTGGACGCTGGGCAGCGAGCCCGTCATGCTGACCAAGCCGGAATACGACTGGGAATGCATCGACTTCCTGGTCAACGAAGGACCGGCCTTCCTGTTCCATGAGAACAAGATCTACATCACGTATTCCGCCTCCGGCACCGGAGTTCCGTACGCCGTGGGGCTGTTGACCGCCGAGCGCGGCAGCGATCTGCTGGACAAGGCCTCCTGGACTAAGAGCCCGGTGCCGGTGTTTAAGACCTGCGCCGAGAACGGTCAGTATGGTCCGGGCCACAATTCATTCACCAAGTCCGAGGACGGCACCGAGGACCTGATGATTTACCACTGCCGCAACTACACGGAAATTAAGGGCGATCCGCTGTTCGACCCGAATCGCCACGCGCGCGTCGGTGTGGTCAAGTGGACCGCCGACGGTCCGGATTTCGGCGTGCCGGAACCTGATAATCTGTGGACCCCCACTACCACGGACGTGTTGCCCGCTGATGGTGGCCCGCTTGCGGGAACTCCGGCCGTAGGCCACTGAGGGGCGTGGCCGGAGGGGTCACCCCGTCTATAACCCCATCCATAAAGCTGGCTGTTGTCGTCGGCGTGTTACCGTTTGTACAACGATGAAAATAGCTGTATAATCAAAATTACAACGTTGCAAATGAGCAGGGAGGCTCAATCGAAAAGGATTCTTCCCATTCGGATTGCAACGAGGAGCGGTCCAGCGATGGTCCGTTGAGGAAAAGGAAGGAAACAATGTCTACATCCAGGCATCTTACCGGGTTGCGGCGCTTTGCCAAGGCTGCCGTAGCCGTGTGTGCGTCACTTGGACTTGTGCTTGCCGCCGGAGGCTGTGGTGCCTCTTCGGGTGAAAGCAAGACCATTTACTTCTGGAACAATCTGGTGGGCGATGACGGTCCTGCAATGCAGCGCATCGTTAAGGAATACAACGCCCAGAGCGATTACAAGGTCGTTTTCCAGCCGATGAACGGCGGCGATCTGACCACGAAGATCTATTCCGTGATGCAGACCGGCAAGAACATCCCCGACATCATCATCGGCGACCAGTTCCAGACCGCCGTTCTGCAGTCCCAAGGTCTGCTCGACACCATGGACGATTGGCAGAAGGTCGCCCCGGACCTCAAGGAGAGCAGCTTCCTGCCCGCCACTTGGAAGGGCGTCACCGTCAATGGCAAGGCCTACGGCATTCCGCTGTATCTGTACCAGATGGCCATCTACTACAACAAGGACCTGGTCAAGAAGTACAACCTGCAGTACATCCTCGACGACGGGTTCGTCACCATCGACGAGATCAAGGACCTCAAGGGCAAGCTACCCAAGGGCACCTACGCGCTGACTTACGGCAATCTGCCGTGGGCCTTCATGTCCCTGCTGTACGGCGCGGGCGGCACGCTTGAGAACGATATGGACGACCTGACCAAGGACGTGTGGCGCAAGCCCATGGAGAAGCTCAAGGAAGCGTACGACGCCGGTGTGATCGCCCCGATGGACGTCGACGGCGAGCAGGCGTTCGGTTCCGGCAAGGCCGTGTTCGCGCAGCTTGGCACGTGGGCGCAGGGCAATATGTCCAACACCTTGGGCGCCGACAAGATCGCGGAAGCCAACACCCTGCAGTACAGCGCCGACAATCCGGTGAACTTCTTCTACCAGTGCAACTGGATGCAGTTGAAGGATCCGCACCGCTCCGCGGCGAAATCCGCAGCCGCCGCCGACTTCGTCAAGTACGTGTACGAGCACTGGATGGATTGGTCTGAGGTCGGTTCCATCTCGCCGGCATACCGCGATCTGAACAACCCGGAGTACCAGAAGCTGATCCAGGCGTCCTTCACCAACAGCAAGAAGGAACGCGACTACATCAAGACCTCCAACTACCTCTACGGAGGCTATGCGACCGCTGGTTGGGGCACATACAACGACATCGTCTACGGCAATGTTGGTCTTGAAGAAGGTCTGAAGACCCTCGACCTCATGGCCCAGGGCCAAATCGAGATTCAGGAGGAATCGTGATGAGCAAGACATCTACGATCGGATCCGCAAAATCATCCATGAAGCGCAAGAACTCCATCTGGCACGCGCTGCCGTACATCGCTCCGCACTTCATCATCTTCGCCGTCTTCGGCATCATCCCGATTATCTTCGGCATTGGACTGGCGTTCACCCGCTGGAACATGGTCGGTGCGCCGAAGTTCGTCGGCCTGCAGAACTTCGCGAAGATCTTCGACCCCAGCACCTATTTCTACTCGATCTTCTGGCGTGATCTCGGCCACACTCTGCTCTTCGTGCTGGTCAGCGTGCCGCTGACCATCATCGTGCCGCTGCTGCTCGCCGTGGCGCTCAGCAAGAAGGGACTCAAGGGCGCTGGTCTGTTCCAGGCGATCTTCTACATCCCAGGTCTGATCTCCATCGCCGCCGGTGCACTGGTCTGGCGTATGGTCTTCAACTCCCAGTTCGGTCTGCTGAACACCACCTTCCACACCGACATCAACTGGCTCGGCAAGAACCCGTACGCATGGATCACCATCTTCGTACTCGTGCTGTGGGCCGGTATCGGCGGCAACCTCGTCATCTACCGTTCCGCGCTCTCCGGCGTGGACGAGAGCCTCTACGAAGCCGCGAAGGTCGACGGAGCCGGTCCGGTCAGGATCTTCTTCTCCATCACCCTGCCGGAAATCAAGCTGCCGTTGTTCTACACCACCATCATGACCACCACGGGCGCCTTCAACGTGTGGGGCCAGCCGGTCATGCTGACCAACGGCGGACCGAACTACCAGACCCAGGTGCTGCTGATGGATATCAGGAACCTCGCGTTCCCCGCCGGCCCTGCGGCCGCCGGCATGGCTTCCGCAATGGCATTGCTGCTGGGCATCATCCTGATGGCCATCGCCGCAATCCAGCTGATCTTCATGAATAAGGAGGACTGAAGATGTCCGCTGCAACCACAGTCAATGTCGCAAGCGCGGCAATTCCTGAAAACAAAACCAAAAAGGTCTCCCCGTCGCTGATCGCCGTCTATGTGGTGCTCGTCGTGCTGGCAGTCGTCTGGCTGCTTCCGGTGATCTACACCGTGACGACTTCGTTCAAGTCGGTGGCCGAATTCACCTCCAACGCGTTCAACTTCCTGCCCGCGAAGTGGGTGCTTGACAACTACATGACGCTGATCGAGGCATCCGCCAGCTACCCGGTCCTGAACTGGCTGGGCAACTCGCTGATTATCTCGACCGTGTTCGCAGTGCTGTCCGTGTGCATCGTCGCGCTCGCAGGCTTCGGCTATTCCCGTCTGAACTTCAAGTACCGCGATACGCTGTTCTTCGTCCTGCTGCTCATCTCGATGTTCCCTGCCGTGGTCAACATGATCCCGCAGTACCGCATTATCGCCTCCCTCGGCTGGGTCAACACCTACTGGGCCTGCATCATCCCTGGCCTGGGCAACGTGGCGAACATCTTCCTGGTGCGCAACTTCATGAAGGGCATCCCGAAGGAACTGGACGAGGCGGCCGAAATCGACGGCGCCACTGATTTCCAGATCTTCACCCGCATCATGCTGCCGGCCATCCGCCCGATTCTGATCGTCATCTTCCTGTTCAGCTTCACCGGCGCTTGGAACGACTTCCTGTGGCCGACCTTGGTGTTCAACGACATCAACAAGATGCCGGTCACCGCTGGTCTGCAGCTGCTGAGCAACCAGATGGGCCAGTACAACCAGATGGGCTCCCTGATGGCGGCCACCTGCATGGCCATCATCCCGACCCTGCTGCTGTTCCTGTTCGCGCAGAAGTACTTCCTGCAGTCCCTGAACATCACCTCCGGCCTCAAGGGCTGATACCGGCCGAGTGAGATAATGCACAGGTCCGTCCCCAAACGGACGGGCCTGTGATTTTATCTTTCCCGAGCTGCGCATCGCACATCGGATGAGGCCACACCACGGAAAGGACCGATATGAATCCGCAAGGCAACACCATGCAGCCGCCGGCACCATTGGCTCGCAAGGCGGAACGAGTGCTGATGACCATCGCCGCCGCCTACAACGTGATCATGGCGTCCATCACACTGTTCATGTTCACCAGCTGGTTCAAAGGCCAAGCCTACGATCTGCTGGAACATAACGGTTTGCTGAAAACGGACTATTCCGCGGTGGACAACGCCTCGACGGTGGTGGGCATCTACGCGCTGCTGGTGCTGATTATCGGCATCGTCAGCTTCATCATGTCCATGCGGTGTCTCGCTCCCGGCACCACCAGCCGGTGGGTGATCATCTGGCTGGCAATCGTGGTGGTCTTCTCCCTGGGCACGATGGACCTCATCGGCCTTGCACTGTATTCCATCACCTTGGTCATCTATCTGGCCCGCAACAAGGCCATCGCGGCGCAGCAGGATGCGATTCGCACATGGGCCCGCACGCATCAGGGCTAATCCTCCTTCCCGAAGAAAGCTGTCGCTCTCGTGGCGGCGGTTTTTTCGTATCCGCGCATGTTGACGCGGTACGTTATCGAACACGCAATTCACTTATCCAATTCATTCATTCACAACCACAAGGTGGGACCATGACCGACACAACCGACGACTACGGCTATCTGCTCGTCCACTTCATCGAGGATCCGGACGGCTACGCCGAGAAGATTTACATGGATATATCCGACGGTGACAATCCGCACCGTTGGGTGCCGCTCAACGATGGAAAGCCTGTGCTGGCTTCGCATCTCGGTACCACAGGCGTGCGCGATCCGCATATCATCCGCAATCCCGACACCGGCACGTGGTATATCATCGCCACCGACCTGCGCGTGTTCGGAGGCGATGACGGCGGCTGGTACGAGTGGAGCCATCGCGCCAGCACGAATCTCATCATCTGGGAATCCGACGATCTGCTCCATTGGAGCGAGCCGCGCATGCTCGACGTGTCCCGCAAGCCGGACGGCTCCCATCTGGAGCTTGGTATGGCTTGGGCATGCGAATGCCTTTGGGTGCCGGACTACTATCCGCAAGGCCATCATGGCGGTCGCGGCGCATTCGTCATGTACTGGTCCAGCACCGTGTTCGACGACGAGGATAGGACACACGACGACAAGAACGTCTACTGCACCGTGCTGTGGGGCGCCACCACCGATTTCACGCAGGACACATTCGAATATGGCGGCGTATTCATCGACAACCACGGCGACGCCATCGACACCACGATGATCCAACGTCCGTTGCCGGACGGCAGTGTACGCACGTACCGCATCACCAAGGACAACGCGCATGGCACCGGCATCTGGATGGACCGCACCGACGCGAAGCGCTGGTGGGAGCCGGGGACGGTCTGGACCAAGGTGCAGGACCGGATTGGCGCAGGCTACGTGCCGGACGGCAACCCCGGCGGTGTGGAAGGTCCTGCGGTGTTCGCCAACCACCACAACAACGGTGGACCGGACGACGAATGGTACTTGTTCGTGGACGTGATTCCGTCGATCGGATACCGTCCGATGGTCAGCCGCGATCTCGATCAGGGCTGGGTGCCGTTGCAGGCGGACGATTACTTCCTCACCGCGCATACGAAACACGGTGGCGTCGCCTCGCTGACGCGCGCCGAATACGACCGTCTCGCCCAGCATGTGCATGCATTCTGACGAACGACGTTGACGACCGTGCGCCCGCGTGTGCACGCGGCAAAACCAAGGGGGGCTTCCCGGAATAACTGGGAAGCCCCCCTTTGCGTGTTCGCTGACCGCGACGGCAATCGCAGTCAGCGACTGCTATTGCTGCGATGTATCGCCATTGGCGCCGTTATTACCGGAATTATCGCCACTGGTTCCTCCGCCATTGCCACCGTTGGTGTCGTTACCGTCGCCGTTAGCGGGGATACCGCCACTATTACCGCCGTCGCCACCGCCCTGACCGGTATTCTGCGTTTCCTCGGTCTGATTCGGCGTGGTCTGTTGGGTGTTCTCCTCGGTGCGCGGAGTCACGGTGGTCTGCTGCTTTCTAGTCCAGGTCTTCTGCGCGCCGGTGCCCCACGTACCGTCCGGTCCGCCGACCTTGCCGTTATCGGTGGCGTCGGGGAACGTTTCGTTCGGAGTGTCGGCAAGGGCCTGCTTCATGTATTCGGTGAACAGATGCACGGGGTAGTCGCTGCCGCCGGTCCATCGGCCGAACGAAGGGATCTGCTGCGGATTGCCGTTGGAGTCCGGATACCACATCGCCACAGAAGTCAGCATGGACGGCGTGTAGCCGATGAAGCTCGCTGCGTTGGAATCGTTTGCGGTGCCTGACTTGCCGGCAATGGTGTGCCCAGTGGCACGCGCCTCGGTGGCGGTGCCTCGCTGGACCACGCCGGTAAGCGCCTTCGTCACGAGATTCGCGTTGTTCGCTTCGAACGTCTGCTCCGCCGAGGTCGGCGCGTTGTACAGGTCGGTGCCGTTCGTCGTCTGCACTTGGGCAACGATATGCAGCGTCGGCTTGTTGCCTTGGTTGGCCAGTGTGGCGTATCCCTGCGTCATGTCCTTGAGGGTCAGGCCGTTGTTGCCGAGCACGGTGAACGGGTTGGAACCATCCAAAGACGAATCGTCAACGCCGGCCTGCCGTGCGGTTTCGGCGATTTTCTGCGCGCCGAGCTTGGTTTGCAGATCCATGTACACGGTGTTCGAGGATTGTTCCGTCGCCGTGTACAGGTTCACGTATCCCAGATTCTCGCCGCCGTAGTTGCTCACCGTTTCGGTGATGCCCGGGAACGTCCGGTACGAGTTGCCGTTGAAGTACGTGTTGAGGCTGACGCCTTCGTTGACGGCGGCCAGCAATGCGAACGGCTTCATGGTGGAGCCGACTTCGTACGTTGCCTGGGTGACGTTGTTGAGCTGCTTGGTCAGGTAGTCATCTCCTGCGTACAGCGAGATGATGGAACCGTCCTTGGGGTTCACCGACAGCGCGCCGAACTGCATGCCGTCGGGCACGATGCCTTGCATGCCGTTTTGGGAGGGACTGATGGTGGAGAACATCAGGTCCTGCTTCGATTTGTCAATGGTGGTGACGATTTTGTAGCCGCCGGTTTCCAGGTCCTGCTTGCTGAACGCCTTGGTGTTGACGAGTTCGTTCTGCACCATCGTCAGCAGGTATCCGTTCGGTCCGGACATCTGGTTGTTCTGTTGGATTTCGATGGTTTGCGGGAATTTCGCGGCTTTCTTCTCGTCCGGCGTGATGTAGCCGTCTTCGTCCATGATGTTCAGCACGCGCTTGTAACGTTTTTCAGCTTGCTTGGGATTCACGTCGGGGGTCCATACGCTCGGCGCGGGAATGATGCCGGCAAGCATGGCCGCTTCGGAGAGCGTCAGATCCTTCGCGTCCTTGCCGAAGTACGCTTTGGCCGCTGCCTGGATGCCGTATGCGCCACGGCCGAGATAGATGGTGTTCATGTAGTTGCACAACACCTGGCTCTTGTCCTGTGCTTGGGCGATTTTGACCGCCAGGAACGCCTCACGCAGTTTGCCCACGTACGAGGTGGTTTCGCCCAGATAATAGCGTTCCGCATACTGCTGGGTGATGGTGGAACCGCCCTGCCTGCTGCCGGTGGTCAGGTTGTTGTAGAACGCGCGTGCGATGCCGATCGGATCGATGCCCTTATTGGTGTAGAAGGAGCGGTCTTCCGATGCCACGATCGCGTTGCCGACGTAGTCGGGCAGGTCTGCGCAGCTGATGATTTCGCGATTCTGCTCCGCATAGCTGCCGATCGGCGTGGTGCCGTCGTTGTAATACACGGTCGTCTTTTCGGCCAGCGCGAACTTTTCCGGCTGTGGGATTTCCGTGGTGGTGTACATGTAGGCGAACAGGCCGATGCCTGCCGCGATGAGCGCCGCGAAGATGCCGAGCACCCATTTGAGCACGAGATGCTTGTGTTTTCTGGTCTTTTTGGGTGCGCGATGCGAAGTGTGCTTCGGCCCCTGGGGCGGCTTGCTCAGCACTTCTCCATGGACCCCGTAGGTGGTGCCCACCCGTGGCGTCGTGGACGTTGCGCTGCCGCTGCGGGCGCTTTTTGAGCGTGAGCTGACACTTCGTGTTCGTGAAACCATGGTTTCCACCGTAGCCGAACGACCTGAAAAACAAGGGTGTAGATAGTGCTGTCCGACTGGAAAAACATGTTTTTGCGCAGCTTTTTTACAAATCGACAATCTGTTGACGACTGCCGTAATATGGCCGTTTTTCAGTGATTTTTCAGTTTACAATGCGGTTGTGGGTATGCTTGGGGATTGGTATACCTGCGAAATGCATAACAGAGGAGTCGTTTTCAGATGAGCATTCGAGTGGCTATCGCCGGCGTGGGCAATTGCGCCTCGTCGCTGGTGCAGGGCGTTGAGTATTACAAGGACACCAAGGACGAGGATAAGATTCCCGGCCTGATGCACAACAATTTCGGTGGCTACCGCGTGCGTGACATCGAATTCGTCACCGCGTTCGACGTCGATGCGCTGAAGGTGGGCAAGGACCTGTCCGAGGCGATCGGAGCCTCCCAGAACAACACCATCAAGTTCGCGGACGTGCCGAATCTGGGTGTGGAGGTGCTGCGTGGCCCGACCAACGACGGTTTGGGCGAGTACTACCGTCAGATGATTACGGAGTCGGACGCCGAGCCGGTGGATGTGGCGCAGGTGCTGCGTGACAAGAAGGTCGACGTGCTGGTTTCCTACCTGCCGGTTGGTTCCGAGAAGGCGGACAAGGCTTACGCTCAGGCCGCTATGGACGCTGGCTGTGCGTTCGTGAACTGCCTGCCGGTGTTCATCGCCTCCGATCCGGAGTGGGCGCAGAAGTTCCGTGACGCTGGTGTGCCGATCGTCGGCGACGATATCAAGTCGCAGGTCGGCGCCACCATCACGCACCGCGTGCTGGCCCGTCTGTTCGAGGATCGCGGCGTGCGTCTGGATCGTACGTACCAGCTTAACGTCGGCGGCAACATGGACTTCATGAACATGCTGCAGCGTTCCCGTCTGGAGTCCAAGAAGATCTCCAAGACCCGCGCCGTCACTTCCGTGGTGCCGCACGACATGGATCCGCACAACGTGCATATCGGCCCGTCCGATTACGTGGCTTGGCTTGACGACCGCAAGTTCGCCTTCGTGCGTCTTGAGGGCACCACGTTCGGCGATGTGCCGCTGAACCTCGAATACAAGCTCGAGGTGTGGGATTCCCCGAATTCCGCCGGTATTGTGATCGACGCCGTGCGCGCGGCCAAGATTGCGCTCGACCGCCACCTGGCCGGTCCGGTGCTGGCTCCGAGCTCCTACTTCATGAAGTCTCCGGCCGTGCAGCACGAGGATGGCGAGGCCCGCCGCTTGGTGGAGGAATTCATCAAGGGTGAGGTCGAAGGCACCGAAGAGCAGCTTGACGCCGATGTGGCGGCCGCGAAGGCCGCCGGCAAGGATGTGTGGCGCGCATAGCGTGCGTTGCTGACGGCAGACCCGCGATGGCAATGGCAACCATCTCGTAGGCCTCGACCCACTCGCCTGATTCGTAGGCAGAATCAGCATATAATGAAAATCCCTATGGCCTGGGGTAATGCCATAGGGATTTTTGTTGTCCCGGAAACGCTGCGGCGGTGGCGGCCAATGGTCGTGCGCTGTCGCAGCGTGAACGGGAATCATATATTGCGCAATGTATATCGCGTCACTTTTTGAGGAGTGGTTCGACCTGCTGCTCGTACGCGGTCAACGCGGTGTCGATCACATTGTGCATGTCGTAGTACTTGTACGTGCCCAGACGCCCGCCGAACACCGTGAGCGGCTCCGCCTCCGCCAGCGCCTCGTAGCGCGCGTACAGCTCCCTGTCGGACTCCGTGTTGATCGGATAGTACGGCTCGTCGCCACGCTCGGCGAAACGGCTGTACTCCTCCCACACCACCGTCCTGTCCGGGTTCTGCGAGTCCCGGCGCTCCGGGTTGAAGTTCTTGAACTCGATCGCGCGCGTGTACGGCACGTCCGGGTCGGAGAAGTTCATCACCGGGCAGCCGAAGTGGTCGCCTTCGTCGTAGCGTACTTCCTTGAAGTCCACCGTGCGCCACTTCAGCTCGCCCAGCGAGTAGTCGAAGTAGCGGTCCACCGGACCCGTGTACACCACCGGCACGCCCGCCGCGGCCAAGGCCTTCCTGTTGTACGGCTGGGACTCGTCGAAGAAATCCGTGTCCAAGGTCACGTGGATGCGCGGATCGTCGATCATGCGCTCCATCCACGCGGTGTAGCCGTCCGTGGGCAGGCCCTCCCACGTGTCCCTGAAATACCGGTTGTCGTAGTTGAAGCGCACCGGCAGGCGGCTGATGATGCCCGCGGGCAGGTCCTTCGGATCGGTCTGCCACTGCTTGCCCGTGTAGTTCTTGATGAACGCCTCGTACAGGGGGCGGCCGATCAGCGAAATGCCCTTGTCGTTGAGGTTCTGGGGGTCCGTGCCCGCCAATTCGCCGGCCTGCTCGTCGACCAGGGCCTTCGCCTCGGCCGGCGTGTAACGCGCGTGGAAGAACTGGTTGATGGTCCCGAGGTTGATCGGCAGGGGATACACCTCGCCGTCGTGCGTGGCGTACACGCGGTGCACGTAGTCCGTGAAGCTTGTGAAACGGTTCACGTAGTCCCAGACCCTCTTGTTGGACGTGTGGAACAGGTGCGCGCCGTACTTGTGGATCTCCGCGCCGGTCTCCTCGTCCATGTAGCTGTACGCGTTGCCGCCGATATGGTCGCGCACGTCGATGATCTCGACCCTCACGCCCAGGTGCTCGACGGCCTGCTGGGCCACGGTCAGGCCGAACAGGCCCGCGCCCACGACCACCAGATCGGGATACTCCACCGCATCAGTCATAAGAAAACAACCTTCCAAACGTTATCGATGCTTATCGCAGCCACGCAAACGCACAGGGGTGGCGTGCGATTCCTTCTCAAGTGTACCCGTGCGTCTAGTCGGTGCGGCGAGGTCCGGGCATGGTGTAATATGGCAAGAGCCTCCGCGTGGCGGTATGTCACCCAACTCCCCCAGGGCAGGAATGCAGCAAGGGTAAGTGGCCTCTTCCGGGTGCGTGGAGGTTTTTCTATATCTTCTCCGATTCGTTCCCCACAGTAGGGGCGATGCCGTATTCTCGGTGACTATGACCAACGAATTCAAGCCACTTGTCCGAGATCCACAGCAGCCTGTGAACATGCTTCAGCAGCCCACGGCAGCAACGCCTGCGGAACCGTTGGAATCGTTGTCGTTCCCTGATATGCGCGAAGTCGAGGCGGTGCTTTCTCCGCAGGATGTCAACAAAGGCTTGGCTCAGGCGGATCCGCTGACCCGCCATCCGCGCGTGTCCAGCATCGTGCTGTGCGTGGTGTTCGGTCTGCTGATGCTTGCCGCTTCCGCCGGCGTCTGGTGGCTTGGCGTGCGTACCATGGACGGCCAAAGCTATGAGGATATCGTCTGGTCGAAATTCGATGCCGCGTTGCCGGGTTGGCTGGCGCCGGTCGTGCACGTCTTCGCCATTTCCGCAGTGGTCATCACCGTCAGCGTCATCATGGGGGCAATCGCGTTTGCCGTGCTGATCGTGCGCAAACGGTGGCTGTCGATCGCGCAGCTCGCTGTATTCGGAGGCCTGTGTTTCGCCGCGGCCGAACTGTTGAAGCCGCTGCTGCCACGCCCGTATCTTATTAATTTGGAATCGAATCCTAATAATTCCGCGCCTTCCGGACATGTCATCCTTGCCGCTGCGGCAAGCGTGATGCTGCTGTGCGCCGTACCGCGCGTGCTGCGTGCGCTGGTGGCGGTGATTGGTTGGGCGTATACGGTGCTGGTCGGATTGTCGGTGATCGCGGCGCAATGGCATCGTCCGACCGACGTGATTATGGCGCTGCTGATCGTCGGCGGACTGGCGTTGCTGGCGCTTGCCACCACGTTCGCCAGCGGCATGGATGGGCCGGGCACGCGCGTCTCGTCGGCAAGCGTGCAGATCGTCGGCAGTGTGATGCTGACGATTGGCGTATTGGGCATCCTGTACGGCGCGTATATCATCTGGCAGATTCAGCCGGGACTCGCCATGAGCGCCGAATGGACGAATGCCGGCGCGTACGTTTCCACGGCGCTGCTGACGGCCGCCGTTTCCGCGCTGGTGCTTGGCATAACGCTCGCCATGCGTCAGCTGACCGCCTCGCCGTTGACGAAACTGGGTTTGGTGGGAGCGCCGCCCGCACCGCCGAAGCGCTGAAAACAGCCGGTTCCGGGCATGCTGCCGTCCATACGCCACACGGGCGGTTTGCCATTTCTCCGTATTCAGTGAGTATTATTGCGTTGCAAACACTAGTAATAAGGAGTGGCTATGGCTACCGGCAGCAAGCTCGTTATTGTGGAGTCTCCTACCAAGGCGAAGAAGATTGGCGGATACTTGGGCTCCGGATACACGGTCATGGCATCGGTCGGTCATATCCGCGACCTTGCCCAGCCCAGCCAGGTGCCGGCGGCCGAGAAAGCCAAGTACGGCAAGTTCGGCGTGGATATCGAAGACGGATTCAAGCCGTATTACATCGTGGACGGCAACAAGAAGAAAACCGTTGCCGACCTGAAAAGCGCGCTGAAGAAGGCAGACACCCTCTACCTCGCCACTGATGAGGATCGCGAAGGTGAGGCGATCGCATGGCATCTTGTGCAGACGCTGAAGCCGAAGGTGCCCGTCAAGCGCATGGTGTTCCACGAGATCACGCCGGAAGCGATCAAGGCGTCGCTGAACAACACGCGTGATGTGGACGCCGCCATGGTGGACGCCCAGGAAACCCGTCGTATTCTGGACCGTCTGTACGGCTATGAGCTGTCCCCGGTGCTGTGGCGCAAGGTCGGTCCGGGCCTGTCCGCGGGCCGCGTGCAGTCCGTGGCCACCCGTCTGATCGTGGAACGTGAGCGTGAGCGCATGGCGTTCGTGCGTGCCCCTTATTGGGATGTCACCGCCACGCTGGAAGCGCCCGACGCCGACGGCAACAATGTCGCATTCGATTCTCGCATGGTGTCGCTTGGCGGCCGTCGTTTGGCCGGTTCCAAGGATTTCGGCGATGATGGCCGGCTGACCGCCGCCGGCGTCAAAGACAACGTCGTGCAGCTGGACGAAACGCACGCGAATGCGATCGCGCGATCGCTGGAATATGCGACGTTCACCGTCGCATCGATGGAGACCAAGCCGTACCGTCGCCGTCCGGTGCCGCCGTTCACCACGTCCACGCTGCAGCAGACGGCCGGCAATCGCCTTGGCATGAGCTCGCGCCAGACCATGCGTGCCGCGCAGGGGCTGTACGAAAACGGTTTCATCACGTATATGCGTACCGATTCGGTGACGCTGTCGCAGGAGGCGATCGCGGCCGCCCGTGAAGCGGTGTCGCGGCACTTCGGCGAGAAGTACTTGTCCGATGCGCCCAAGCAGTACGCCACGAAGACGGCGGGCGCGCAGGAAGCCCACGAATGTATCCGACCGGCGGGCGCGCATTTCCGCGATCCGGCTGAAATCGCCACCAAAGTGCCGGCCGACCAGCTCAAGCTGTACACCCTGATCTGGCAGCGCACGCTGGCCTGCCAGATGGCCGATGCGACCGGTTCCACCGCCACCGTGCGCCTGTCCGCGCCGACCGAATCCGACGGCGAGGCCATGTTCCAGGCGTCCGGCACCGTCATCGAATTCCCCGGCTTCATGAAGGCCACCGGCGAGGGCCGCCGTAGCGTTGCCGACGCGAAGAAGAGCGCCGAAGCGGCGGGCGTGAAGGTGGACTCGAAGACCACCGGCAGTGCGAAGGCTTCGAAGAAGATCGATGACAACGTTTCCCTGCCGCCGATGCAGCCGGGCGACGAGCTTGCCGCCGTGGACGTTGCCGCGGACGGCCACGAGACCCAGCCGCCGGCGCGCTACACCGAAGCGTCGCTCGTCAAAACGTTGGAACAGAAGGAAATCGGCCGTCCGTCCACGTATGCGAGCATCATCTCCACAATCATCGACCGCGGGTACGTGTACGAGCGTGGCCGTGCGCTGATCCCGTCCTGGCTGGCGTTCTCCGTCACCAAACTGCTTGAAACGAAGTTCCCGAAGTATGTGGATTACGAGTTCACCGCCGATATGGAAACCGGCCTCGACCAGATTGCTGGTGGCCATGAGACCGGCAAGGCGTGGCTGACCCGCTTCTACTTCGGTTCCGGCGATGGCGCGGCCCAGTCCGCCGACGAGGCGCATGAGGGCCTGCAGCAGCAGGTGGCGCAGCTTGGCGAGATTGATGCGCGTGAGATCAACACCATCGATATCGGCGATGGCCTGCACGTGCGCGTCGGCCGTTATGGCCCGTATCTTGAGGACATGAAGCATCTGGATGCGGAAGGCAATCCGAAGCGCGCCTCGCTGCCGGATACGCTCGCTCCGGATGAGCTGACCGTCGAGGTCGGCCACGATCTGATTGAAAACCATTCCGGTGGGCCGCGTGAACTGGGCAAGGACCCGGCGTCCGGCGGCACCGTCGAGGTACGCAATGGCCGGTTCGGCCCGTACGTGGCGCTGGTCATGCCGAGCGCGGAAGATGCCGGCGATACCGCTGCCGAGTCCGCCGCAGGCAAGGCGGGCAAGACGAAGCGTTCCGGCGGTAAGAAGGCGGCTTCCGACCGTCCGAAGATGGCGTCGCTGTTCAAGACGATGAGTCCCGAATCGCTGACGTTGGAAGACGCGCTGAAACTGCTGAGCCTGCCGCGCGAAGTCGGCTCCTACGATGAGGCGAACGCCGAAACCGGCGAAATGCAAACGGTTACGGTCATGGCCAACAATGGCCGTTACGGCCCGATCCGGTAGAGGACGAAGGCAATGATTGCGGTCAGAAGACCGGTGCCGACGGCAAGTCCGACACGCGTTCGCTGGCTTCCGAAGACGAGATTTTCACCGTCGACTTGGAGAAGGCCAAGGAACTGTTCGCGCAGCCGAAGTATGGACGCGGTCGTGGACGTGGCGCGGCCAAGCCGCCGTTGCGCGACTTGGGCACCGATCCGGAAACCCAGAAGCACGTGACCATCAAGGACGGCTTCTACGGCGCGTACATCACCGACGGCGAGACGAACCGTACGCTGCCGAAGCAGTATGCGCCCGAATCGATCGAACCGGCCGAGGCGTTCCGCCTGCTGGCGGAGAAGCGCGCGCAGGGGCCGTCGAAGCGTCGTGGCCGCAAGACGGCTGCGAAGGGAGCCAAGAAGGGCGCTGCCAAAGGAGCGAAATCCACGAAGAAGGTGAGCGCGACCGAACAGGCGCGTGCCGACCGCCGCGCCAAGGTGCGTGAACTGGCCGACAAGGGTTGGGCGAATACGCGTATAGCGAAGGAGATCGGCTCCACCGCGTCCACCGTGAAGGCTGACGTCGACTGGCTGACCGCCAACGAAGGCTACGCGCGTCCTGAAGTCGTTCCCGCACGCTGACGTTATGCGGCGCGCGAAACGTCGCACGATCTGATGTTCCGCAAGACAATCGGCATCGTGCGACACCAAGCCGTGGGCCGAATGGCCGGGCACGGCAGGGGCGCACGGTACAGTGAAAGGCATGCAGGGCACTTTTATCTCGTTTGAAGGCGTTGACGGCGTGGGCAAGACCACGCAGGTCGAACGGTTGCGCGCATATGTTGAATCTCAGGGCCGCGAATGCGTGGTCACGCGCGAGCCGGGCGGCACCGCATTGGGCGTGGCGATTCGCAAAATGCTGTTGCACGGCGTGGATACGGGGGATGAGAACGATTGTGCCGACATCGCCCCGCGTACGGAGGCGCTGTTGTTCGCCGCCGACCGCGCGCAGCACGTCGCGGAAGTGATTCTGCCCGCTCTGCAACGCGGCGCGGTGGTCATCACCGACCGGTATCTCGATTCCTCCTTGGCGTACCAGGCGGGCGGCCGCGAGCTGACGGCCGCGGAAATCCGAAACCTGAGCATGTGGGCCACGAACGGTCTGCTGCCGGAACGCACGTATCTGCTGGATATGGATCCGGCGCAATCGCATGCGCGGCTGCAGCATGCCGAAGACCGCATGGAGGCGGCCGGCAACGACTTCCAGCGTCGCACACGCGTCGCGTTCCTCGACTTGGCTGAACGTGAGCCGGAACGGTTCCACGTCATTGACGCAAGCCAGTCCATCGAAGACGTGTGGGCGCGTATCAAAGCCGATTTCGACACCGTGAGCACCGCTGACGGGGGTATCGCATGAGCGTGTGGAACTCCATAGTAGGCCAAGCGCAGGTGGTCGAACAGCTGAAGGCCATCGCCAGCGGCGACCCGAAGGCCATCGCGCAGTCGTGGCTGATTTGCGGCCCTCCCGGATCGGGCCGTTCCAACGTTGCCCGCGCGTTCGCCGCCGCGCTCGAAAGCCCCGATCATGGCCTGAACGATGAGCCGACCAAAACCACCGAGCAGGTGCTTGCCGGCACCCACCCCGACGTGAGCGTGCTGGCCACCAACAAAGTGACCATCGGCATCGACGAGGTGCGTGACATCATCACCACATCCGAGCAGATGCCCGGCACCGCGCCGTGGCGCATCATCATCATCGAAGACGTCGACCGCATGATGGAACGCACCACCAACGTGCTGTTGAAGGAAATCGAAGAGCCGAGCCCGCACACCATCTGGCTGCTGTGCGCGCCCAGCGCCCAAGACGTGCTGCCGACCATCCGCTCGCGCACGCGCATCGTCAACTTGGCCGTACCGTCCAACCAGGCGGTGGCGAAATTCTTGGAATCGCAAGGTTTCGAGCCGAATATCGCGGCGCGTGCGGCACGATTGTCGGAGGGGCACATCGGCATCGCGAGCCTGTATGCCAAGGACGAACGCGTCATGACGGACCGCGACGAGCTCATCGTCGGCGTGCTCGGCTTGCATCGCGCGTCGGATGCCGTGCTATTGGCCGGCAACCTCATCGACAACGCGAAGGCGCAGGCCGAAGCGGAAGTCAACGTCAAAGCGTCCGAAGCGGAAGCCGATTTCCGCCGCATCAACGGGCTCGGACCCAAAGACCGCATACCTCCGAAACTGCGTGGCGCATACAATGCGATCGCCAAAAAAGACGAGCTCAAACGACGCGCCACCAGACTCACGCGTG
>OIDN01000170.1_pt1 | contig 20588 bp, 11 predicted proteins | sample 1581581 | NCBI WGS metagenome assembly OIDN01 (sample SAMEA3882535, study PRJEB24775) | human gut metagenome | biome: human-associated habitat; feature: intestine environment; material: feces | place: Netherlands | collected 2009/2010
AAGCTCTGCCATCATATCCTCATCAATATGAAGACGTCCGGCAGTATCGATGATAACAACATTGAAATCGTTTTTCTTAGCATGCTCCACAGCAGCCTTTGCGATGTCAGCAGGCTTGTTTTTGTCACCCATTGAGAAAACCTCAACGCCCTGCTTTTCACCATTTATCTTTAACTGCTCAATCGCAGCCGGACGATACACATCACAGGCTACAAGCAGTGATTTCTTGCCCTTGCTCTTAAGCTTTCCGGCAATTTTTGCTGTGGTGGTTGTCTTACCTGCTCCCTGAAGACCTACCATCATGATAACGGTAAGCTCCTTGCCCGGCCTGAAAGCAATCTCTGTTGTCTCAGAGCCCATAAGCTTAATCATCTCTTCATTTACGATTTTGATGACCATCTGACCGGGATTGAGACCATTCATGACATCCTGTCCGATTGCTCTCTCCTGAACACTCTTTGTGAACTGCTTAACAACCTTGAAGTTAACATCGGCCTCAAGGAGTGCCATCTTAACCTCTTTAAGAGCAGCCTTTACATCATCCTCAGTAAGCTTTCCCTTGCTGCGGAGATTCTTGAAAACGTTCTGCAGTTTTTCTGATAAACTGTCAAATGCCATAGACATTCTCCCTTCTGATATTATCTATCATCAGAAATCTTCGAGTATCTTATCTGAATAATTCACTATATCTTCAATTCTGCCCGCAAGCCGTTCATCCGAGTTCATCGCCTTGAGCTCATCCGCACATTCCTTGATCTTCTGAACCTGTTCCTGTGCCTTCATGAACTTATGTACCAGCATAAGCTTCTCCTCATACTCCTCGAGGATCTTGTCACAGCGCCTTACCATATCATATACGCCCTGTCTGCTTATGTTGTTGAGTCTCGCTATCTCTGAATAAGACATGTCATTGTTCACGACATCCTCGTACACGCTCTTCTGATGTTCTGTGAGCAGCTCACCATAAAAATCATATAACATAGACTGTCTGACTATCTTCTCCATAACAAACTCTCCGTAACGCACTTGCATGTAAAGTGTTTTTGCTTTACCATGGGCTATTCTAATACAGGCAGGGTGGGTTGTCAAGTGTTTTTTCTTGACAAAGTGAATTATATTTATATTTGCAGCAGATCCTCCGTCTTACAACACAAAACCCTGTATGTTTGTTATATCGCTACAGCGATAGTTTTACAAACTGTATTCAATATATCTTCCTGACGTCATCCACCCGGTAAAGTCTCTTAAAATTCTCAAGATCCTTCTCCGACTGTATCACCATCACACCCACAAAGCTCCCGTCCTCTCTGCTCCTGAATCCGGCTACCTGTTCTCCGGTGCAGATAGAACATCTGATGACAGCCTCATGCTTTGCCTCATCATAGGGGAACAACTCTGCGTTCCCCTTGTGTTTTAACTTTAATTTAGAAATAAAACTTTTTCCAGTCACTATATTCCACCTCTATACATGCCATGTAAACAACCGACAAGATACATTCTGAACCATCATCTTATCATTATGCTGACATTACGCCTCGATCTGTCCCAGTATATAAGGATCCTTGATCTTATTATCCTCTGCAAAGAACAGTATCTTCGTGAGTACTTCCGATGTCTTTGGATCGTCATCCACAAATGGCAGGAATATTCTGCCTCGCCTCTGCGAATGCACAGGAAGTACATTTATCATAGGGCCTGCCTCCTGATGCACCACTCCGCTTCCAAGGTGGACTGTGTAATTGGCACGCTTGCCCTCTATCACTGCATGGTTCTTTGTAAATGTGACATTTGTCAGTCTGAAAAGTGGCATGGTGAATTCTGCTATCGCCTTTCGCATCTCAACAGTTGAGTGTGAGGTCTCAGGATCCACACCTCCGGCATGTGCTACGGAAACCGCCATGTCCACATCCCTCATGACCTCGGAGAAAATGATATCCGGGATATCCTTGATCTTGAGATTCTTTCCTGTCTTTCTATCCGAAAATACCACCCATTCAAGTGTCGGAGATTCTATATCCGCAGGTGAAAACCAGTCTGCAAGAGCGTAGATCTGCGCCACTATATTCTCCTTGTAGTACACCTTCTGAAGTCCATCCTCTATATCAGCCACCCAGTGTCTTGACTTCAGGCAGCCGAGTGTCTTCTTCGGCCGTATCTGAGAGAATGTTCCATGTTCATCTCCTCTTCGGTCTTCACATAGAGTTCTCTGAACACCTGCTTGAACGGCTGAACGATCTTGTTGTCAAATACATATTTCTGTATATCATGCCATTTGCCAGCCATGTACATGTGGAATGGATGTGCTACTGTGAGCTTTGTGTCATCTGACAGCTTTATATTTTCACCAAACACATTCAATCCATCCTCAGTCGCAAATCCCAACACAACATTCTTGCTATCATCAAGTTCATTTGCCCCTGACATAATACTGTCAGCCGTACTATCCAGATCTGCCTTCACGCCATCCGGCTCCGCCACCTTGAACACCAAAGCAGCCACCATGTCATGTATAACAGGATTCTCCAGCATGCCCCTGATCTCAGCCCAGGTGTATTCCTCCTGGCTCTCCATCGCATCCTCAAGCATCGCCTTTGTACGCCTTGACTGCTCCGCCATCTGCTTCTTGGCATCCATCAGAGCCACAACGTATTCGTCCTTCTTGATCTTTGCCGGAACGGACTTGAGCTGCTTACCCTTCTTCTCACAGATGACAGCGCATTTGCCGCCGTCCTCCATCTCAAGCCATACGGTCACTTCTCCGACCTCATGCGGCTGAAAATATTCTGTCATGCCCTGAACTACAAGGCTTTCCATACGTAGGGTAAGTCTCGTCACGTCCTGATATCCGGCATTGATCGCCATATTGCGCATAGCTGTAGAAACTGCTGCCGCCTCGCTGGCTCTCCTCTGTGCTCCGAACTGCTTGCTCTCCTTTTTGAACTTCTGAAGGAACATGTATCTGTCCTTTATCTGCTCCTCATTCTCTATCGGCAGGATTCCCACCGCCATGAGCAGGTCTTTGTTTCTCTTTGCCTCGATCTCGGCTATCAGCTTGGACTCATCGTATTTGCCAAGCGCCGCATCCGCATATTTTCTCGCTCTGGTGTGCTTTGCACCGTCTGAAATGTATTTCGCCGCCTTGTATATAAGCTGGAATCGCTTGTCACCCAATCTGTCATAGACTTCGGTAAACCACGTCCTGTCAAATGCCCCGTCGTTCAGCTCATCCACCTCAAGCGGTGTAAATCTCGCTATCATAGCCTTTCTCTTGTCATCAAATGACTCGTTCATGTGCGCCATGAAGTAATAGCATCCCGCAGTAAATCCATCCCATCCAAGATACTCTCCAACTATATCTATCCACTCCGGAGAATACATAGCTGCCTCTATAAGCCTGGCATCACTTATATCCGTACCTGTAAGATAGGCCTTCAGAGTCTCCGCACTGTCATTTGCATCAGGCACACACGCCTGAAGAAGATGCGACATACTATTCTTCTTGCTGACCTTCTGACGGTTATAGTAATAACTGGTATTGAAATACGTTGATCTCTCCAGGGTCTCCTTGCCGAGGGCTGACAGTATCCTGACAAAATACTCCGCACCGAATATTCTTGTAAGCCCGTATATATATGGAGAGAATTCTGTCTCTGTATCTCCCCTTGTGAGCTCTGCAGAAAGCACAAGCTCGGACATATCAGTGTACAACTTCTTAGCTATATCCAGCCTTTTCTCGTCCGTCTCCGAGAACTCTCCTTCCGGACTGTGAAGAAGTATCTGCCTCACACTCCTCAGCCTTTCACGCTCCGTATATCCCCACTCATAGCCTCTGGTCTGCACCTTCCTGTTGCGCTCCGTTATAAAACGCATCACGTCAGATACACATTTGAGGCTCCTATCCAAGGAATTCCCCTCAAATGCCATCTTGTACATATAATCCCTGGATATAATACCACGGCTGTATGCGGCAATATAGTTCAGGAGACCAGGAACCGGCATGACACTTCCTGTGTGTACCCAGTAATATGAATTTCTATCATTTACAACGTCTGAAGGTATATTAAAGTTATGACACTTTGCAAGGGCATAGTTGTATGGAAACAAATGCCTGAAATTCTCTTCATTCTGCCTTGCCTCGTCAGAATCCTCTTTTACATCTAATATATCGCTGTCACCATCGATCGCAAGCCACCTTGTTATTATCATGATCTGCTCATTTGTGAGCACACTTCTGTGATATACCTTTGAATCATCACCAGATATACTGCTGCCACCTTTATTCCCGCCAAATGTATATATGAGCTCATCACTTCTTCCAAGCAGATAGTCTGCTGCCACAACGGCAAGTCTCATCTTGTCACTATCCATCACATATCTTCTATACAGGAATCCTATTACAGCTCTGACAATGGCAAGATATCCGAATGCCGGACATTCTTCTATATATATATTTCCAAACATATCCGCCATAAAACTCTCGCAGTACTTCTTGAAATCCTGTTTGTCACTGTTGTAGCCATTCAGATACACGTATAGCTGCATGCACATATACGGAGTCTGAATATTTTTCTCGTAGAAATCTACCCACAATTCCTCACATGCCACCTTGTCACAGCTCACATATATGTTCCCACCTGCCTCACCAAGCAGGCCGATCTCTCCGTCAGCCATCTCATACTCATCATTTTTGTGCTCATCCACAAATGCATCAAATTTTCTTAATATATTTATAACTTCTGAATCAGATGTCGTGTCTTTCTTTTTAGGCACAATCTTTGATTTGAGTTTTGCAAATGCACCCTCGCTCTTGGCAGTCCTGCACACATTATCATTTGCAATCCCGCTTTCAGGGAAATACTTTTTGTACAGCTCAAGGCACTCAGCCAGATAACTCTTGTCAAATACCGGCTCATAGTCCGCATTTACATCATAAAGTCCATACCCCTCATCTGCACCAGCCCGGTCTGTGCCAACATTTTTAATCTCACGTATAAGAATCTGCTCCTTAGTTGTAACACTGGATCTTCCATTCGCAGACTCCCTCTGCATAGCGTCTATATGACCAACACAATCTGCAAAAAGTTTCTGCCTGTTCTCATCATTTTTGAGCTGGAGCAGCAGGTCAAGTCCCGCTGTTCTCTTCTCCTCCTTGGAATCTGCGAGAAGTCTTCCGATGAGATCATCCATGTCATCACCATCAAGCTTATATAATATAGACAGTACAGTCTCCCTTATGTCTGACTTCTTGTACTTGAGCATATTCTCAAGCTGTACATAATTCTCCGGCGAAAGCTTCATATCCTTAACGATCATCGCCGCCTTGTTTCTGGTATATGTCTCCTTGTCGGCAACCGCATCCACCAGTATGGCACGCTGTCTGTCATTTGCCGGCTGCCTTACAAGCAGAAGCAAAAGCGCATCTCTGCTATACCTTGCGGAATCTATCTCAGGAACCATCTCCGCTATGTAAGTGATCTTGTCCTCATCCCTGAGAGCGCTTGCGCAGACCGCAAGTCTCATGATGATTGCGGATCTGTCCAGATATTCGGCATTCCATGGAAATACACACGGATCAAACTCAAGCCTTTTCTTCGGCATGCGCTCAAGTATGCCCATGAGGATATCGTACATCTCCTGACATTCTTTCCTGCTGTCAAAATATTTGTCCACCTCGGCAAATGTCATTTTCTTAAGTTCATTGTTGTACGATCTGCCGTCTTTATATATGAGACTATTCATATAAGGCTGGTAATCCGACATAAAGCTTGGCATGATGACCGCCATGGTGTCCATCTCGTCTGGGAATCTCTTGATAAATTCCTTTGCAACGCTGTGTGTGTACACCTTTCCCAGACTCATTGCCCTGATATACGTGCCAAATACCAGTCTTTGGTGTCTGCTGCCATCAAGCGCCAGCTTGTTCATCACATGGCATGCCTCGTCCACATCAAAGAAACCATAGCTCCACAGCGCAAGATAGATCTGCATGGCATCCTCGCCGGATAAAGCTTCACGCCTTGCATTTTCATCATTCAGATATGTATCTATAAGAAGCAGCTGTTTCTTCTGTATACGGTCAAGCTTGCTCTCCTCGTCAGTCACAAGTCCTGTCCAGGTGGCTACAGCCCTCATGACAGATGAGAATCTCAGAAGATCATTCTCCTTTATCACATGGAACAGGGTCATAAATGCACCTGCCGTTCCATAATCCATATTCTCACATATCGCCTGCCTGAGTCCCTCCTGAAGCTTTGCCGCAACGAGCAGCTTGCCTACAGCCTCATGGAGTCTTGTGTTGGAGCTCATATATATTCCCCTGAGGATATTAGTCGTGAGCCTTGTCTGCGCACTCTCACCGAACATGATGTCCATGAGCACTTCCTCAAGCTCTGCATTTCCCCTGTCGAGCTCCGCCTGTATCCAATATTCAGATACTATTCTATACCCATTGCTGTTGCCATCCCTGTAATAGCACAATATATCCTGCGGTAATTTCTCCTTGTAGAGAGATACTATGTCGCATCCGTATATCCCCATGGAGTGATATTCATTCATGATCCTGAAATATCTGTCAAGAAATGCCCCATACCTCTTCGTACGCATGGTTCTTCTGTAATAATACTGGCTTGTCTGCCACTTGATTATGCTGTCTATAGAAGTGTAGAAATCCTCCATCAGATGATCCGGCACCCACCCTGGCAAATGCTTCAGCTCCCTCCTGAAGAATTCAGAAGGAACATTCTTTTCATTCTCAAGAAATGTCTCAAGTCTCTTGCCGATCGTTGACTCTTTTACATCTCCATAGTAATTATCCATCTCCTTAAGAAGCTTCTGCGCATCCGCACTGTAGCTCTTTCTGAGCTTCGTGGAATTCTCGTCAAATGCCTCTCTCACTTCATCTGCGATCTTCTTCTGCTCCTCAAGCTCAAACCTTGTCTTCTTGTCCACCGCCATTGTAACCCCTTTCTTTATGTTCTACCACATTCTGCCCGCCAGCATTGTGAGGCGGATAAATGTGATCTCATCCCCTTCGTTAAACTTCTCTTCCCTGTCCAGCTCCGTTAATTCATCCATACCGCGGAACACTCTGAACAGCCCATCCTCAAATCCCTGAATGGCTGTCTTCACTGCCTCATCCACATCTGGTTTCTTCTCCCCATAGACGATCCCGAACGCTATCTTTCCTATTCTTCCCATATCATCGATCTGTTCATCTGTCAGCACTGCATCGCCGCGATCCATGCGGGATATGTACTGTGCTACGCAGATCTTTACTGTCTCTGTTATGAGTTCCCGCAGCGTGCTCGGTGCTGTGTCATATTCAAATGGGACCTTGTGCACTGTGTTCTTCCGCTTGCCAAGCTGTTTTATGTTCATGTATAAAGTCATGTGATTCCCCCGAAAGTTTTACTTAGTGTCCGTTAAGCCACATTCGCATTTGCATTTATCTGGTCTATTACCTTCTTTATACCCATCCATACAGACGCGTTAAATATATCCGTTATACTTCCCCTGTCTGTAAATGGCGACTCCATCAGCACTGACATATCCTTTATCATTCCATTGTGTACCACATACTCAACTATCTGATTGACAAAGTATATCTGCCTGCTGTCATAATTTGTTTCATTCAGATATTCACTAAACGCCTCCTTTGCAGCGTTCATATCAAGCCCTACTATCTCACGGACAAATTCACCAAGAGGCTTGTCACCGATCTCACCCTCATAATCCTTTCTCGTTCCAATCTCATTCCAAAGGATATCCTCAAGTGCCTTCACATCCCCAGTAGTAAGGGGCTTATTTGTCTTGAGTTTTGCAATTACAATATTATCCTGATGCTGTTTTATATAGAATTCAGCCTTTGCTTTATAATTCTTCAGATCATCGTTCTCAAGTTCTGATTCATGCCAGTCAGTAGATAGGATATCATCATCAAAGTTAGTGTCGTATGTTTGTACTGTGCTTTTTATAAAGCTCATGATATCCCTAAGTCCTGTCCTTATCTCTTCGAACTCTATAATTCCAGCACCATCTACATAGCTATCCGACAATACTTTATCTATGATTTCTTTTCTGCGATCAATCTCATCAATATGTTTTCCTATAAGTCTTGAAAGTGCATTAGCCCTTTTTATAAGATCTCTCTTTGCTCTCTCGTCATTCTTTCCCACCACATGTGCAAGCTCCAAGCCATATATAAGCGCATCAAATCTCAAAGCACTCGGCTCATCACCATCTGCCATAATATAAGGCGATACTTCTTCCTTTACGACATTGACATCAGGGAACGTTATACTCTGGTAGTTTACTTCATCCGAGTATTTATCCAGATATCTCAGATGCTGCTTTACTATAAAATTATCCCTGTTATCCCTCGACAATCTCTGCACTTCACTGCTCATGTCAGATATCAGTTTTTCCAAGAAGAAATTCACCCTGTCGTCCCTATCAGTAAGTGACTGCAGCTTATACGCTATCTCAAATCTTCTCTGGAATATCGCACCCTGTATAGGCATCACATTTACAGCCTCTTTGCCCTTTTTCTTTACCCTGAAGAACTCAAAGTTACTACAGAAATCAAATATATAGAACAATTTTTTATCTTTGCCGTCCAGCAGTCCTTCGCAAAGTCTGGTTCCCCTTCCTATCATCTGCCAGAATTTTGCCTTACTCATTACCTTCTTGAAAAATACCAGATTGAGTATCTCTGGAACATCTATTCCCGTATCAAGCATGTCAACTGATATGGCTATCTGCGGCAGTTTCTTAGGATCCGAAAAATCATCTATTGCTTTCTGCGCAAATTTTGTCTGATTATCTATAACTTCCGCGTACCCAACAAGATGCGGATATTCCTCATTGAAAACCTCAAATATCTTCTCTGCGTGAGTATGATTCTTTGCAAATATTATTGTTTTTCCTATCTTCTGCCCGTAATCTATCTTGATTCCCTTATCCATAAATACACGTAAGACTTTTCTTATTGTATCCTTGTTGAATAACCAGGAATTAAGCGCAGCGGACTCTATCTTATCCGGTACATCCCCAGACTCTGTCACAAATGTTTTCTCATACTCTTCCTTATCTGCGTCCGAAAGTTCTTCATATACAATTCCCTCATCAAGGAACTTTACCTTGCTCTCAATTGTCATATAATCAACAAGATATTCATCCTCAACAGCCTGTGCAAGATCATAGCCATATGTAGGAACTCCATTTGCAAGTTCAAATACATCATAAGTATTCTTGTCCACTTCATCCTTCGGTGTCGCCGTAAGTCCCACAAGCGGTGCATCAAAATAAGTGAATATATCTTTATACTTGTTATATATTGACCTGTGCGCCTCATCACATATGATAAGATCAAAATGTCCACAGGTAAATATTCTTCCATCCTTGTCACTCGCACTGTCAACGCATCCGATCATGGTCTGGTATGTGGAAAATACACATCTTGCATTATAATTATTCTTCTCCTCCACCAGATTCGTGCAGGACAAATCAGGTAGCATATTCACAAAACTACGCTTAGCCTGCGTGACAAGTGAATTTCTATCTGCCAGAAATAGAATATTCTTCACCCATCCGGCATTTATCAGTATCTTACAAAGTGCTATCACCGTTCGTGTCTTACCAGAACCTGTAGCCATGACAAGTAATGCTTTTCTTCTGTTCTTCTGATCAAATGCATCGCACACGGCTTTTATTGCCGCTTCCTGGTAATAACGTCCGGCAATTGCCTTATCCACTGTTACATTTCTGAGACTTGTCCTCATGGACCTCAGATTAAACCACTTCTCCAGATCCCTCTTGGAGTAAATGCACGAACACTTTCTCTCTGGATATTGTCCATCAATAATATGTGTCTCAAACCCATTTGTAAGGAAGATAACAGGTCTTCTGCCATACTTTCTCTCAATGCTGTCAGCATACTCCTTCGCCTGATATCTGCCTGCCTCAACTCCGACACATGTCTTCTTCGCCTCTATAATAGCAAGTGGTCTCTGTGTATCATCATAAAGCACATAGTCCACCCGTCCATTTCCTGACCTGCTAGGAACACCATCAACTTCAACTTCATCGATCCAGTCTGATCCCTGTACCCATCCTGCGTCCTCAAGCATAGCATCTATATAGAGTTTCCTTGTCTCGAACTCAGATATATCAAGCGGATGCTGCTTATAACGCTTCCTCTGTACCTGACTGCGTGCAGATAACTTCTCCTTGAGATCTGCATTTTCCTCAGCCAATGTCTTTAGATCTATCTTATGTCTTTCAATCTCTTCCTGATTCTGACGAATCAACTCTTCCTGTTCTTTGAGCTGGCTCTTTGCATTCTCAGCATTCTCCCTAGATTTCTTGGCATTTTCACGTCTGTTCAATATGGCATTTCTATCAAATTCTCTCTGCTCATATCCCCGTACATAACAACATGAAATAAAGTCCATAAATATATGCAGATTTTCCAGGCAAAGCATAGCCTCGTCAAATCCCTGGCGCCTGTTATTGTGAGCCACACTGTTGCCTTTTCTTCGTATATAATCCAATCGTCTCCACAGGTCATTTCCCACATAATCTCTGAAGTCCTCTGAATTCAATAAACTGTGAAGATTATCCTGATACGGCGTTTCAAGTGAAGTCTCAACTGAATAAATCCATTTTATTGCAAACTCCATAGCCCTGCGGCAATTGAGTATACACATATCAGGATCTATAAGAATTATTCTCTCAGCCGATATTGCAACCCCAGCAAATGCGGCAAATCTTGGTTCATCCCTTAAGAAGTCGAAATTATTCATGGTCTTCTACCTCCTCCCCTTTGTCTTGTCGGTATATTATAAATATATTATATAGGTAAGTAATCAATTGTTCCAGTAGTTTGATGAGAGAGAGCAATTTTGATTTGTCGACTTGATGGACGAAGTCGGCAAACTGCTCCTGAAGTTCCATTGGTGGAACTATAAACTCTTTTTCTTCAAGTTTTGATTTTGACAAAATTCCTTTTAAAGCCATATTTATTTCTTCAACCAAATACTCTTTTGATAATTGGAGCAACACATATAAAAACAGAATATTATATTCTTCCGGAACTATAGCACTAATTTGCTGATTAAATGCTACTCTCCTGTCAGTAACACAAACTCTTCCAATACTAGCAATACTTCCAGCTATGCAAGCCATTAAAATCGAACCTTTCTCCACTGTTCTGCCAACTTTCATTCCTTCTTCTGATAGACTCTCCGTAGCTTTAGTGGGATTTAATAATCCAGATACTATATTATCTGTTTTTATCCATTCCACATAATCACCATAATACGCTTCAACACTCCTTGATGGCGTATTGCCAGTAACCACTTTGCAAGTGTCCCTTAACAATTTCTTACCAAACCCATATGGATTACTTCTTGGATCCCCAAACAGCTCGACAAATCGGGCTTTGATAAGTCCATCTAAAACAGCCATTTGAGTATTTCTCATATCTAAACATTTTTTTGAAGTCTTTAAAATTTTAACTATTTTTTTCTGTTTCTCAATTGATGGTAACTCAATTACTGCATCACTAAGATTACATATCTTTATATATTTTATAACCCCTCCAATAGCTTGTTTCCTTAATTCCTTAATATATGTTTCTAAAAAACAATACAAATATGGCAAATACAATTTTTCGACATTGTTATTCTCTATTATATAGGTTCGCTGATAAGCATCAAATTTTCCGTTGTAATACTTAACATTTAAATCGCCATTTCCAGCGACTAATACACACTCACAATCATATGAATATGTTGATATTCTTAAAGGCTCTTTTGAACAAGTAAAAAACGGATATTGACCATCCATTGAAGCTGCATTGGCATCAAGCTTACCCGTTCGTATTTTCGTCAAATCACCTATCCTAACTTTCATCTTCCACTGATCTACAAATACGAATTTGAGGCTTGTGAATCATAAATATATATCCACAACAAATACATCATGCAATATACCGTCTATGCGATACCTTTACATTATTTTGATTAACTATCGCGTACTGCATAGTCGTATCTATCTGTGAGTGTCCCAATATCTTCTGCACCTGCTCTATCGGCATTCCTTTATCGATAGCTCTGGTTGCCATTGTTCTTCTAAATTTATGTGGATGTATTTTGTCTATATTCAATTTTCTTCCCAGTTCTCTAACTCTTATCTCAACTCCACTTATCTTTAATCTTGCATGCGGCGCATCAAGAGTGACAAATAAAGCTGGATTATCATCCGTCCTGCTCTCTATATATTCTTGCAAATGCAGCTTTGCCTTTGCATCGAAATAAACTCTTCTTTCCTTATCACCTTTACCGAATACTATGCATTCCCGCTCTTCAAAATCAATATCCGATATATTTAAACCTACCAACTCGCCTACTCGTATACCGGTTGAATACAATAGATCAATCATGGCAAGATCCCTGACGCATGTACAATTATCACGGAGTTTTTCAATCATTTCATCAGTTATAGTTTCCTTAACTGGCTGTTTCGTCTTTATTTTATGTATTCGCCTCATAGGACTCTTCAGTATGTAGTCCTCTTCTTCAAGCCAGCTAAAAAAGCTCGACATATTTCTCCGGACATTGTCTACAGTTACTTTGCTGCAATTATTAACCTTCTGATAATCAACAAGATACCCTCTTATTTCGTCCGTAGTTATCTTTCTGATAGGCGTTTCAATACTTCCAAGCATATGTTCAATAGTAACACGATAATACTGTAAAGTTCTTTCAGAACATCCCTCAATCTGCTTTGCGTCAATAAACATTTTCAAATATTCTACATTAGGGATTTCTTCTGTCTTCGCCTCATTTTCTGCCAAATGTTTAAGTAACGTCTCCTGTAATTTCTTCATCTGAGAGATATTCAGATAATCTGCCATCTCATTAAGTATCTTGACTAATTTCTCTTCCATGTTCGTATTCTCCTTTCAGATTCTACCAACATCCTTCACCAGTCAAACCTTATTTAATTCTTATTTCTATACCTTAAACACATTTTGAGCAAACATATGCTATAAATTATTATCCAAAATATTTCTGCATTAGACTATCAAACAATATCTGTGCCTCATCAAGAGCCTTTTGCACAACAACTTTTGATTTGTCGACTTGGTGGACAAAGGCTGCAAATTCAAGTTGCAATTCTTTTGGGGGCACTGGAATTATCAAAGTTTCTAATACCTGTTGATTAAGATTTTGAATATTTGCTCCTCGCCCTGCCATCTTTAATCTAATTGACTCTGCTTTTAACACCCTTAACAAATATGGTACTGTTACTTCATCATCATGTTTTCTATATCTAATACAAAAACCACTAAAAGCAGTTGGCACATCTCCTGGATATACTGCTAAACTTCTACCAACCAGTGCCTTATTACCATTTGAACGTACAAAGACAATATCATCATCCTTCAATAAGTATTCCTCTGAAGGCATCTCATTCAACGACACCATTGGAAGTATCTCTGTATTCTCTATTACAGATAAATTCTTAAAATCACCTACTCCCAAGCAATTAATTTCAACTCCACAATCATCATAATGAAAATTCATTCCATTTTTACAGTTTCCCATATCCAACAGGGGCTTTGTCTTCCATCCTTTTTCGTTCTGAACAGGATCACCAAACATCTCTACAAATCGGGCTTTGATAAGGTTGTCTAAACCTTGTAATTGCGTTTTTCTCCTATCAATAATATCAGACAACTTATCTAAAATTTTAACTATCTCATCCTGCATAGCAACACTTGGATAATTAATCTTTGTCTCTTTTAGCCATTTAAAATGTCTATTATAACCAGTATCTGGAATATTTGCATTTCTTAGTGCATAATACAAATACTTATAATTTGAATTTTTATCTTTACTGCGAAGAATTTTAACACCATCAGCTCCTAGAAAAAACGGCTGATCTACATATTTTATCACACGCGTATGATCACCAAATATAATTACTGGAACATCTTCAAACAACCCTTTTTCTCTGTCAGTATATCCCGCTATTGGGTTCTTACCTTGATCCACTATGATGTGATTTCCCTGTTTTTTATATTCGCTTGTCTGAAGTTTTATACCCTTTTTCGTTTCATCAATGAATAATTCCCCAAATGCTTTCATTACATTTTCCACAAACCCTACTTTATCGTCAAAGCAGTTGCATACCAAACATATGTTTGTTATAATATATTTGGTGCTACCCTATTCGGTAGGCGGTTAGCCTTCGCCACAGGAGTTTATAGCCTGTGTTTACATAGATAAATCCACTTGTGGAAATCTATACGGAGGTTTGTGCTTATGCTTACAACGGAACTTTTTATAGCCATCATCAGCTTATGCATTACATGCTTTGCTCTTGGTTATGCCGTTGGCTCTAAGAGCAATGATAAGAAATAAGACAAAAAAGTAACCGCCCTGTCCTGACAAAACTTGGCGGTTACTTTTTTGTAAGCGTAATATCAGGGCTAACCGTCTATCGGTAGCACCTTTTAATATTATATTAGCATCCAACCGCTTTCATGTCAAACATATATTCGATTGTCATTTACTCATACAAATACGAATTTGCTAAAGTCGAGTTTGTTTTCCCCTTTCCTAATATTTTCAATCAATTACTGGTTATCATCAGCCAGCAATTTCTCAAGTTCATCCATTTCCTGACTTATCTGTCTCTCCAAATCTCTTATATTTGCCATTATCTCAGATGTAGGCGGATACTCTACTGGTGTATACTCTACTTCCTTATACTTATTGATGCTGAGGTCGTAAGCATTGTCCACTATCTCTTTCTTTGGCACAAAGAATGACTTGTCCGTTCGCTTTCTGTCATTTTCTTTGTCAAGGTGTGCAAATCTCTCTATTATGTCAGGTATATCGTTATCATTTACCGGTGTTCGCTTATCGTCCAGACTGTATCCGTCTGCCGTCATATCATAGAACCAAACTTTGTCTGTTCCGCCGTGATCTGTCTTTGTAAATATCAGTATCGCAGTTGACACTCCCGCATATGGCTTAAACACTCCTGATGGCATGGATATGACCGCCTGCAGTTTCTGATTTTCCACTATTTCTTTACGGATTGCCTTATGTGCTACAGATGAGCCAAATAGCACTCCATCCGGAACTATACATGCACATCTGCCGCCTACCTGCAATATCCTTATGAACAATGTAAGGAACAGCAATTCTGTCTTCTTTGTCTTGCACATCTTGAGAAGATCTGCTGAAACTGATTCAGCATCCAGACTTCCCTTGAACGGTGGATTTGCAAGAACAAGTGTATATTTATTCTTATCACTATTCTGATCTGATAAGCTGTCTCTATATTCAATACATGGATTATCTATACCATGTGTCATCATATTCATAGCACCTATACGAAGCATCGTTCTATCCATATCATATCCATAGAACATATGATTCATATAGTGATCTCTATTTGCTTTGTTATAAAAGATGTCTTCTTTCTTCTTTTCTCTGAGGTACTCCCCTGACGCAACAAGGAAACCGGATGTTCCACACGCAGGATCACATATCATCTCGTCTGCTGCCGGATCCATCATCTCAACCATCATACGGATGATGTGTCTCGGCGTCCTGAACTGACCGTTTCTTCCAGACTGTGCTATCTTTGAAAGCAAATATTCATATACATCGCCTCTCACGTCAACTGACTGGATTTCATTCATCAATTTATATATCTCATCCAGCGAATCAACAACCTTCGAAAGAAGAATCGGTGTCGGAAGCTTGAATATGGCATCATCCATATATTTTGAATATGCGCTGTTCTTGTCACTATGAAGATTTTTTATAAATGGGAAAACCCATTCCTGCATGACACTGTACATTTTCTCAGCAGGAAAATCCCTGAATACAGACCATTTGAGTTGCTTTCCGTCAATGTTTCTGGCTCCTATCTTCACCTCATCAGCAAATATACTGCTAAACGGAAGCCCTAGCATCTCGCATTCCTTTGCCTTTTTGTTGTCCACATCATCAAGATCATGGATAAACATAAGATATGTTATCTGCTCTATAACCTCAAGTGGATTGACAAGTCCACCCGCGGCAAATATGTCCCATAAACTGTCTATTTTATTCTTCAAATCCCCTGTTATCATTTGCATTCTCCTTTGCACATACAACAAACCAAAATTTGTATGGCTAAATTATACACCACGTAATATCAAAAGCAAACAGATAAAACTCCCCAGGCCAGCCATTTATGAAGGGAAAATATCAGATATGGAACACCATATAAGTGCAAATGAACCATACGACAGTCAGTCATACATAGACGAACTCTCACGGATACCCGATGATTTCGACGACTTCAAATACAGTGCAGGCAGATTGCAGTTCTAATTGGTAATTTTGGTTACCATTATAAAATAGTTTATACGATACAGTTTTATCCAAAAGTCCTAATGCAATTACTCCATTCTCTCCCTGAGCACTTCCTCCTCAGTGTATGTGTGCTTTCCAAGAAGTTTATCTCGTTTTCCGCCAAATGCCTTATTCAACTTACCCAGATTGAATCCAACAAGGAATGCGGCAATAACCGTACCGGCGCCCACGCTTCCAAGACTATGTATGCAGATCAGACATGTTACGACCGACACAGCCACCATAGAACAGTCAAATCCGATCTTTACCTTTGAAAATTCAATGTGTGTGACCTCTGAAACAGCCTGCATAACACCCTCCCCGGCAAGTGGGATGAGATTCGCCGGCAGATAAAAGAATATTCCACCTGCTATGAATATGGTACTCACAAGCATCAAAACAACCCTGACAACTATGTTATCTGTTGATGGCAGAAATGTCGCAAGATAATTGCAGAATGTCGTGAAGTATCCAAATACTACTCCAACCACTATCTGAAGGAGATTTATCGGTTTGAAATTCTTTCGAAGTATAATGATCTGTATAAGCACCAATGCCGCATGGAATATGATCGTTGCCTTTCCCATCTCGATTCCCCATACACATGTCATCGTATATGGTATAGAGCTCACCGGTGACACTCCCAGATTGGATTTGACTGAAAGTGCTATTCCTATAGTCATAATAAACAGTCCAACAAAATACATTGGGATTCTTACCTTCATGTTCTTCATCTCTTACGTTCCTCTTTTCTGTTGTCTTTTTCGCTGCCCTTCATATTGTCGTACACCCTTACAAGAAGTGACTGCAATTCTTCCGTCTCTTCCGCGGTAAATCCCCTCAGTGCCACAGATTCAACTAAGTCAAACTTCTTATTGAGCATCTCCACATACTCTCTGCCCTTATCTGTCAAATACACGTACAGGGATCTTCTGTCCCCTGACTTTGTACTTCTCTGTATATAACCTTTATTCTCCATGCCACTCAACACAGCGGTTATCGATGCCGGCTCTATATGACATCCCGCCGCGATATCCTTCTGACACGCCCCATCATGATCCTTCAGATAGTCCAGCACCTTGGGCTGTCCCATGGTGAGCTCTGTATCCTTTATCTGACTCAGCAATGCCTTCTGCACCATGAAATGATCCGCCATCAGCAGATAATGTATGGATTTTGTATGTTCGTCCATATGGATTCTCCTCTCCAGATAGTTATAATTCTAATTATTAGAATGCTAACGATATTATACACATATTTTTACCCATGTCAAATCGAACTTCGGTCACCTCCATACGCACAAAAAAGATCCGGGATCATATGAACCACCCCGGATCTCCAATTATTCTTTATTTTATTGAGCCTTTATTTCTTTATGACTGCTTTCTTTGACACTCCTCTTTTCAGAAGGATTGTCTTATAACTCTTAAGCTTCTTCAACGGAACCTTGACGGTCATCTTGGCGTATGTCCCTGTAAATGCACCAGATCCAACTGTTTTTCCTGTCATCTGTGTATTCTTTATCACTACTGTCCTGAGCTTCTTACATCCATAGAACGCCTTGGCACCTATAGTCTTGACGTTTTTGCCCAAGGTCACCTTTGTAACCTTTACATTCTTCTTGAACGCCGCTTTTCCTATCGCTGTGACCTTAAATGTCTTGCCACCAAGCTTTATAGTGTCAGGAACCACAACTGTCTTGGTCTTCTTGACAACAGATACGAGAGTTACCGTTCCCTTGCCATTCAGGGATGCATTTGTGATCTTGTACTTGTAATTTCCATTTGCATAGATCTTACCCACAGCCGCAGTTATGTCAAAATACTTTGTCTGTGTTCCACTGTAATTACCGATTCCCATTATCACAACTTTTGCCTTGCCAAAGTCTTTATTTGACGAATATGCAACTCTGTAATTCTTGCCCGCTGTGAGTGTCCGCTTGCCGCAGGTAACCTTCACCGCTGGTGTTATTGCTTTGCCTGTATATACAGCCGACTTTGTGATTGTCACAGAGGCTTTACTTATCGCCTGCTTGTTTATTGCAAATGTAAAAGTCTTTGAGCCCTTATATCTGCCCTGACCTTTGACAACTACCTTTGCTGTACCGGCATTGGTATTGCTGCTATATGAAACTATATAGTCAGTTCCCGCATCAAGTGTTCTTCCACGTGATACAACCTTTACGGCCGGTCTTATCGCTGCGCCTGTATATGTAGTCTTGTACGAAGCATTTCCAGTTGCCGCAAATGTAATATTTGCATCAACGCTTATATCCACAACTATCCATGTCCATACAGCCTTAAATGTTATATCCTCTGATACAGCGCCGTATGCAGAATCAGCATTATAGCTTGTTCCGGCTTCATCCTGCCATGCCAGCGCATATCCAGCCCTCGATGTCTTGTAATCAGTACCATCAGACATGGTGATATTTATTTTCGACAGATCAAGAGTTGATCCCTTGTTTACAGATGACGCATACAACTGGTTGCCATTCTCATCTGTGAACACAACCTTTACCATGGTTACACTGTCGCCCTTGCTGTCTACCGGATCCTTGGAATAAATTGGATCTCCACCTATTGACACATCGCCATCAACAATGATCGTTCCATCATCTGACTTTACGCCAAATGAATTTCCACCGGTTGATCCGGATGCATCCGCCGTAACACTTCCACCAACCAGTTTGATAGAATTGTCTGCTGAGATTACCGACTCCCCATCGCCAAGTCCTGATGACTTTGCATCAACAGAGCCTCCTGTGATCTCCACATCCGATGCCGATATTGCCGAAGATACAGAATCTATGCTGTTGCTTCCACCTGCTATCTTCACAGTTCCCGCAGATTCGATTCCCTTACCATCGGACTTTATCTGTATGTTGTCTATCTCAAGATTTCCATCTGTCTTGATCGCAGACGCACCCGGGGTTGTCGCTGATATCTTGGAAGATGTATCCTTTCCAGATACCTTTACATCCGCTGCGTTACTGTTATCGCTGACGCATGTTATACCATCAGCAATCTTATTTTCTCCGCTTACCTTTATGACAAATGTTTCAGAATTGCCCGGACGAACCGTGATCTTCTTTACAGTAGCATTGTCCACGGTTATTCCACTTGCATTTACGGTATCGACAATTACATCCTCGCCATTGCCTGTGATCGTGTAATCCTTATTCTCGGTAAATGAAACTGATATGATTCCACCAGACTGTGATACCTTTACAGTCGGATTTCCTTCACTGTCAACGAGCGCTCCAACATATCTGCTGTCATTCAGTCTTCCGATATCAATTACGAAAGGATCTGATAAAAGTGTAGTCACCCCAAGTGCCTGGCTGATCTGACCAGCCTTGACATTTGCAGTTTCTTTTACTCGGCTATACACATAATATGTAGTAAATTCCTTAAGCCCGGTAAACTGAGCATCCTTCTGCCATACAAGCTTTGATTCAACCATATTCTTATCGCCTGATATTGCATACTCAATCTCGCCTGCTGCTCCTGACACCTGACCGCTGACGGTCACCGAATCAGATGTTACTGAAGTTTTTGTCAGAGTGACAACGGCGGTATTTTCTCCCTTTGCCACCGTCGCCTTAAGTGTTACGTTCGCTGAGCCATTTGCTGTTGATATAACCAGTGTATCACTGTAGATTCCGGCGCCAAGACCGTTTACCGGTTTTACAACTACTGTTGTTTTATTTCCTGCAGAAATCTGCCCTGCCGGTGATGAAACGATCTGGAATGCCGTTCCATCCTTAAGCTTAGCCTTTACATCTGTAAGGGTTGTCTCCCCGGAGTTTGACAGTTCAATAGCTGCATGATTCGCATTTGAATAGCCATATACGAGGTCTGTCCATGACTTGTCAGCACTGCTACATGACAGCTTTCCAGGAGTGAGCACTTTGACAACACACGCCGCCTTTATTCCCGAGCCATCCTTAGCCGTAGCTGTGATAGTCGCCGTTCCAGCTGCGAGGGCTGTTATCTTGCCATTCTGTACGGATACCTTAGCCTTGTCTGAACTTGACCACACAAGGGATGTATCTTTTGCATCAGCAGGTGTTATCGTTGCCTTGATCTCATCACTGTCGCCCACATTAAGTGTTATGTATGTCTTGTCAAATGAGATTCCCGTAACCTTTACGGCTGGTGTCTC
>OIDN01000179.1_pt1 | contig 19984 bp, 14 predicted proteins | sample 1581581 | NCBI WGS metagenome assembly OIDN01 (sample SAMEA3882535, study PRJEB24775) | human gut metagenome | biome: human-associated habitat; feature: intestine environment; material: feces | place: Netherlands | collected 2009/2010
GCTTCCGGGAATTTCTGTTCCATTTCGGTGATGTGCATAGGTGTACGAACACCGGCAACAACGTCCTCGCCCTGAGCGTTTGTCAGGAACTCTCCGAACAGACCGTTCTCTCCTGTAGCTGGGTCACGTGTAAATGCAACACCTGTACCACAGTCATCTCCCATGTTACCGAATGCCATCATCTGTACGTTGACAGCTGTTCCCCATGAATAAGGAATGTCATTGTCACGACGGTATACGTTAGCTCTTGGGTTATCCCATGAACGGAATACAGCCTTAACAGCTTCCATAAGCTGTACCTTAGGATCTGTCGGGAAGTCTTCTCCGATCTTCTCTTTGTACTCAGCCTTGAACTGCTCAGCAAGTTTCTTAAGATCATCAGCGTCAAGATCTACATCCTGTTTAACACCTTTCTCTTCTTTCATCTTGTCGATCAGTTCTTCGAAGTATTTCTTACCAACTTCCATAACTACATCAGAGAACATCTGGATAAATCTTCTGTAGCAGTCCCAAGCCCAACGTGGGTTGCCTGAAGCTTTTGCCAGTGTCTCAACAACCTCTTCGTTAAGTCCAAGGTTAAGAATTGTATCCATCATACCAGGCATAGAAGCTCTAGCTCCTGAACGTACGGAAACAAGAAGCGGGTTCTCTTTATCTCCGAATTTCTTACCTGTAATTCCTTCCATCTTATCGATAGCTTCCATGATCTGAGCCATAATCTCATCGTTGATCTGTCTGCCATCCTCATAGTACTGTGTACAAGCCTCTGTTGTTACTGTGAATCCCTGTGGTACAGGAAGACCCAGATTTGTCATCTCTGCCAGGTTTGCGCCTTTTCCACCGAGAAGGTTTCTCATATCTGCGTTACCTTCAGTGAACATATAAACCCATTTTGCCATGATCAATGACCTCCTAAAATAATTTTTACAAATAAAATAATTTTATTTCGCATATAATATTTTAATGGTTTTATACTTATGAGTCAAGTCTTTTGTCCGTAATTATATACAATTTTTACAAATGCTTTTTGTATACTTTTCATATTGGTTAACCTATCTTTCACAAATTGTAAACGCATCGTCCATCAGGCTGTCATTTTGCATATTTGCATTAATCTCCATACAATGTGCAACATGCACAAAAAAATAGTTGTTCATGCTTTATAAGAACTTGGAAACAACTATTTTTTTGTGATTAATATACAATTTACACATATCATTGCTATGGTGTTTCCGCCACCAACATCATGCAATTTTCCTCAAAATCAACAAGTACGTAATCTTTATCTCATTTCTTCAATAAATGCCTTATATCCCTTATAAGCTTCATACACATCTGCCTTGCTTGTCACTTCCCACGGCGCATGCATACTCAACACTGCGACACCGCTGTCGATGACTTCCATGCCATAATTTGCCATAATGTAAGCAATTGTTCCACCACCGCCGGCATCTACTTTTCCAAGTTCAGCGAACTGGTATGCAACACTCTGCGCATCCATTGCATTTCTGATCTTTGCAAGATATTCTGCATTTGCGTCATTAGAACCGCTCTTTCCACGGGCACCCGTAAATTTATTAAATACGAGTCCTTTTCCAAAGAATGCAGAACTGCGTTTTTCGAATACTTCAGCATACATCGGATCATAAGCTGCGCTCACATCAGAAGAAAGCATTCTGGAATTCATCAGCGCTCTTCTGACTTTCAGGTCAGACTCCCCTTCTGTCAGTGCCACAAGTTCTGCAACTGTATTTTCAAAGAAACGAGAATGCATTCCGGTCGCGCCAACACTTCCGATTTCCTCTTTATCTACAAGAATACAGCATGCTGTGTGCTCTACTTCTTCCACATCGAGCATTGCAAAGAGGGATGTGAATGCACACACGCGATCATCTTGTCCGTAAGCCAGTACCATACTGCGATCCAATCCACAGTCGCGAGCCTTTCCTGCCGGAACGATCTCAAGCTCTGCGGAGAGGAAATCTTCTTCCTCCATGTCATAATATTGTTTCAGAAGATTGATTACATTTGCTTTTACAGCCTCTTTTTCCTTTTCTTCTAATGTTTCATCCTGCTCAATCGGGCGGCTTCCGATCAGAAGATCAAGCTTCTCTCCTTCTACAACCGTTGCAGCCTTTTTCTCCATCTGTTTCGACGCGAGATGGATCAGCAGATCCGTGATAACAAAGACCGGATCATCTTCTTTTTCACCGATACTTACCTGAACTGTTGTACCATCTTTCTTTGCAATCACTCCATGAAGGGCAAGTGGAAGTGTCACCCACTGATATTTCTTGATTCCACCATAATAATGTGTATCAAGATAAGCAAACTCTTCATTCTCATAAAGCGGGTTCTGCTTTACATCGATACGCGGGGAATCAATGTGTGCTCCAAGAATATTCATTCCCTCTTCCAGCGGTTTGTTACCCATATGGAACAGAGCAATCGTCTTGTTCATACATACGGCATAGATCTTATCTCCCGCTTTCACCGATTCGCCATTCTTAATGATATCTTTAATATCCCGATATCCTTCTGCTTTCGCTTTCTCTACAGTAAGTGTAATGCACTCACGCTCTGTCTTACCGGCATCCAGACAGTTCTTGTATTCTGTATTCACCTGTTCTAATCTGTCCAACTCTTCCTTACTGTAAGTTGTCCATGCATTTTTTCTGTCCATGTCATTCTCCTCCTGTTCTATCTTCCATGCTATTTTAAAGTTATAAAGAAACAGCCCAAACTGAATCCACAAGCTTACCTGTGAACTACAGTCCGGGCTTTTCTTATTTATCTTACCACTCGAATTTCTTCTCGAAGTATGCTTTCAGATCTTCAATCTTAACTCTTTCCTGTTCCATTGTATCACGGTCACGTACTGTAACAGCTCCGTCTTCCTCAGAATCGAAGTCATATGTCACACAGAATGGAGTACCGATCTCGTCCTGACGACGGTAACGTTTTCCGATATTTCCACGATCATCGAACTCACAGTTGTAGTACTTGGATAACTCTGCAAATACTTTCTCTGCGCCTTCGTTCAGTTTCTTGGAAAGTGGGAGCACACCGATCTTAACCGGAGCCAGTGCCGGATGGAAATGAAGTACAGTTCTCATATCCGGTTTCTCTTCTGTTCCGATATTCTCCTCATCATATGCACTGCAAAGGAATGCAAGTACAACACGGTCAGCACCAAGTGATGGCTCGATAACGTATGGAATGTATTTCTCCTTTGTCTCATCATCAAAGTATGTCATATCCTGTCCGGATACATTCTGATGCTGAGTCAGGTCATAATCCGTACGGTCAGCAATTCCCCACAGCTCACCCCATCCGAATGGGAAAAGGAACTCAACGTCTGTAGTAGCCTTACTGTAGAAGGAAAGCTCTTCCTGATCATGATCACGGTAACGTACTTCCTCATCTTTCAGTCCAAGAGATGACAGCCAGTTCAGGCAGAAGCTCTTCCAGTAATCAAACCACTCAAGGTCTGTGTCCGGTTTGCAGAAGAACTCAAGCTCCATCTGCTCGAACTCTCTTGTTCTGAATGTGAAGTTACCAGGTGTTATCTCATTTCTGAATGACTTTCCTATCTGGCCAATTCCAAATGGAACCTTCTTTCTTGAAGTTCTCTGTACATTCTTGAAGTTGACAAATATACCCTGTGCAGTCTCCGGTCTCAGGTATACAGTGTTCTTGGCATCCTCAGTTACACCCTGGAATGTCTTGAACATAAGGTTGAACTGTCTGATGCCTGTGAAGTTGTGCTTACCACATGTTGGACAGCAGATATTGTTCTTCTCAACGTACTCTTCCATCTGCTCGTTGCTCCATCCGTCTACTGCGCCCTCTGGAACAACTCCGTTTTCAGCCATAAAGTCCTCTATAAGTTTATCTGCACGGAATCTCTCATGACACTCTTTGCAATCCATAAGAGGATCAGCAAATCCTCCAAGGTGGCCTGAAGCAACCCATGTCTGTGGGTTCATAAGGATTGCACAGTCAACTCCTACATTGTAAGGGTTCTCCTGGATGAATTTCTTCCACCATGCTCTCTTAACATTGTTCTTGAGTTCAACTCCGAGATTACCATAGTCCCATGTATTTGCGAGACCACCGTAAATCTCTGAACCTGGATAAACAAATCCTCTGCTCTTTGCCAATGCAACGATCTTGTCTAATGTCTTTTCCATTGTAATCCTCCAAATCATATTCGAATTTGCATTTTTTCACTCTATCCGCCTTATTTTATACTCATTCAAATATTTTTGCAAGGTTCACGGCATATTTTGTAATATTATTTATACAAAGCTACTATAATTTGTGCCGTCAGACATCACCTTATGACTTCTTCTTATTGCTTACTCGCTATGACTCTTGTATAATAGCACCAGATTGGTTCTTTCTAAAGTTCCAATTTCAAGTATTTTTATAGTTCCAATTTGCAGTATTGGAATATGAACAAATCAAGTAATACGCAAATATCCAATGATACAAGGTATTTTTAACGCTTATAATATGCAGGAAAGGAACACGGAAATGATATCAATAGACAAGGCCTCCGATAAGTCTCTATACGAACAATTATATGAACAAATGAAATCCGAGATACTTAATGAGCACTATGCTGCAGGTGAAAAGCTCCCTGCAACAAGGCAGCTAGCCGCCGAACATAAACTGAGCCGCAACACAGTAGTATCTGCTTACAACCAGCTTGAACTTGAAGGATATATACGCTCCGTGACAGGCTCAGGCTACTATGTTGAGAACATCTCTGCATTTTCTCCGGACAAAAAGCCAAGACAAAGCCACAATATACAGCATTCTTCCAGACAATCAGGAAAGACATTTGACTACACGTTCAGCTACGGCAATCTGGACTACAACTGCTATCACTCCAGGGCATGGCGCAAATGCCTTATGAACGCCTGGGACATGATATCCATGGCCGATACCGCCTCCTACCAGATGTCACAGGGAAGTTACACCCTCCGCAGTCTTATCACCGAATATCTGTACATGTCCAGAGGTGTAAACTGCACACCGGAGCAGATCATTCTCACGAGCGGCCACCAGAGATCAATAGATATAATCACGCATATATTCAGTCCGTCAGACTATTCATTTGCCATAGAGGACCCTGGCTACAACGGAACATGGGAGATCGTCAGCCAGAGTCCGTTCAGGATCATCCCCATACCTCTTGAGAATGACGGTGTATCAATAGACCATATACAGAGGCTCAGAGACACGCTGTTATATGTGACCCCATCCCACCAATTCCCTATGGGAAGCATATTGCCTATCAGCAAGAGGCTAGAGCTCATAGAGTGGGCGGCTCAATCGGGAAGTTATATCATCGAGGATGATTACGACAGCGAGCTCAGATACCAAAGCAGACCAATTCCATCCCTGCAATCCATCGATAACAGCGACCACACTATATATCTCGGGACATTTTCCAAATCCATGTCACCGGATCTTCGAATATCATATATGGTGCTTCCAGCAGATCTGATGAAGGCATATGAATCCAGATATTCACACACCAACTGCACAGTTCCAACGGTTCTGCAGCTTGCACTTATTGAATTTATACAGAGTGGTAATTATCAGCGCCACATAGGCGCCATGAAGAATCACTATAAAAAGAAGCATGATTATATATTGAATTATGTGAAACAGAATCTTGAAGATGATGTGATCATGTATGGTGCCGGAGCCGGTCTCCACTTTGTGGCAGAGGTTAAGAACTCAAAGCTTACCCAGACAGAGCTCATATCAGCTTTTGAACAGAAAGGCATACGAATCTTCTCCACAGAACCATTCTGGATAAGAAAGAATCTCTGTCCTGAGAACCAGCTTCTGTTTGGTTTCAGCGCCATACCATATGAAAAACTTCCCGGCGCGATGAAGGCATTCTCTAAAATAATACACTCTCTGTGATTTGTATTTTAGACAGGTAATATACAAAAAGAAGAGAATCTCACGTCATGTAGGATTCTCTTCTTTTTTTCATGGCAGCGAGTCTATGATCTCCACCGATTTGAACTTCCTGTCCACATACATATCCATGAACTGCTTCGACACTAGCTGTATCTCCGCCAGTACAGGATCTGACACATTGAAGTTGTACATCTTGCCAAGCGGTGCACCATTTATGTATTGTATCGTGTATACTGCGTCATCCGATAGATGAAGCGGATGTTTTGCCCGGCCTTTGCATCCATCGCAGAGCAGTCCACCCGATGCTGCATCGAATACATTTGACACCTCAGCCTTGCCACATACCGGACAGTGGAAGCTCTGTATTCCCTGTCCGAACACATCCATAAGCTTTATCTCGTACACGCACCTGATGAGCTTTGCTGGCATCTGCCCCTTCTCCAGAGCCTTAAGACTCACATACAGAAGATTGAGGTAATCTGCTGCCCTGTCTCCCTCATGGGTCATGAAGCCCATGACCTCGCAGAAATACGATGCATAACAGTATGCATCTATGTCCATGGTGAGCTGATGGAAATATTCATCCACATCTATATTCACAAGCCTGTATGAATCCCGCGCCGGGATCAATGTAAAACTTCCCATGACAAACATCTGTGTCTTGGACTGGAGCGGATTCGTTCCTCTCCTCACACCTGTTGCAAATACTGTGATCCTGCCCCGTTCTTTGGTGAGGACCACCATTCTCCTGTCATATTCGCTCTGGAGGCTGCTGGACAGTACAATTCCATGCAATGTTACTTCTTCTCTCAATTGTATATCCACCTCCATAACAAATTTAACATGACAAGATCGGCAAACTATGCACTGCCCGCAGCAACTGCACATTTACCGATCCTGTTTGCACACACTACTCGTCTCTAAACCCAAAGTTCCTTAGCAATGTATCTGTATCTCTCCAGTCCTTCTTGACCTTTACCCAAAGCTTCAGATTGACCTTGGTGTCAAGAAGTCTCTCTATTCCATATCTCGCATGAGTACCGATCTTCTTCAGCATGACGCCCTGCTTTCCTATGATGATTCCCTTGTGGGAGTCCCTCTCACATATGATTGTCGCATCGATATCGATCAGGCCGCCATCCGGTCTCTCTTTCATGGAATCAATCACAACTGCAATACCATGGGGAACCTCTTTATCAAGCTGACGGAGCGCCTGCTCCCTGATGAGTTCGGCAACTATCTGTCTCTCCGGCTGGTCAGTGATCGTGTCCTCATCATAATACTGTGGTCCATACGGAAGATACTTCATAATGGTATCTATGAGCTCATCTGTGTTCTTGCCCTTTAATGCCGACACAGGAACTATTTCCGCAAAGTCACAGGCATCTTTATAGGTATTTATCGCCTCAAATACCTTGCTCTCCTCCACGTTGTCTATCTTGTTCACAACCACAATTATAGGTGTCTTTACATGCTGGAGCTGTTCTATGATATACCGCTCTCCTGCACCGATAAATGTTGTGGCCTCAACTATCCAGAGAACCACATCGACCTCATCCAGCGTACTCTCAGCAACCTTGAGCATGTACTCTCCAAGCTTGTTCTTCGCCCTGTTTATTCCCGGTGTGTCCAGGAAGATAATCTGTCCCTTATCGCTGGTATACACGGTCTGTATCCTGTTTCTCGTGGTCTGCGCCTTGTTGCTTGTTATCGCTATCTTCTGTCCTATCAGTCTGTTCATAAGTGTCGACTTTCCAACGTTTGGTCTGCCTATGATGGACACGAAGCCTGATTTGTATTCTTTATTCATATATCTCCTTCATCCTGCATGCGCAGGCTAACCTACGCATACGCATCTAGCTTTACTATGTCATGACCCTAATTCGCCGCTCGCAAGTCATGCAAGCACGCCCACTCACTTGCGCTCATTATATCGACTGTCGGCTATACCTAGAAAATCGCAAGTACATCCTTGAAGTTGTCCTTATTCTCCTCTATCTTGCTCTCTCCGCCGATGGCGCAGATGATTCCTGAATCCGTAACAGCCTTCACAAGTGGTGCAAGGGCTCTGATGGCATCTCTGTCGGTGGAGAGGATCTTATCACGCTCTCTCTGGATCTGTTCATCTGTAACTCCCATAAAGTATCTCGCCATATGGCTTATACCCTCCGCAACAGGAGTCGTCGGTGCATCTATCTGAGCCATGGTTCCAATGATATACTTGGTCATATCTCTGTCTGAGCACTCAAAGTTCTCCACGAACTTATATGCATTCTTGAATATGTCATATGTCTCCATGAGGTTTGGATCTCTGTATGAGCTCATATAGCAGGTTCCATTCCTGAGGAATGAGCACATGGCACCATATGCGCCGCCCTTCACACGGACATTTTCCCACAGATAACCATATGAGAATATGATTTTGAGAACGCTCAGTGAGCTGTCGTACTTGTATCCCGCATCCTCAAAATTACCCGCTATGGCAACATACTGAACCTGGCTGGCTGTCTTGAAGCCCTCATTCTTGAGATCCTTCTCAAAAGGCTTCACATCCTTATGTGCAGGTCTTGTAGAGAGTGCCATGCCAAAGTCCGCAAATGATTCCTCAAGCAGATCTGTCACGTCCTCATTTCCTGTATATGAAACCGTAAGTGCCCCCTTTCTGAGTACCTCTGCAAGGGCATACTGAAGCTTCTCAATGAAGTCATCGTACTTCTCATCGAAGTGATCCACTATGTCACACAGGAATTCATAATAAGCGATTCCACAGGTCTCATCCGTGAATCTTGCTCCCTCATCTATATAGGACATGGCTCTGGTGTATGCGGTCACATGTCCCGATGCAGCCATGCCATTCTTCATGCTGGACTTCTCCTCCGTCAGGAGCTCCTTCAGTCTCTTCCTGTCATCGATCTTAGATGAGAACATAATCTCCTTCATCAGTTCAACGGCATATGGAAGCTTCTCATAGAGTGCCTTCATTGACACGTAAAAGAACTTCTTGATATCCGTGTCACTGGCATATCCAACCATATCAAATTCTATTCCACCTATATTACTGTCTATCTCATTTGAAAGCTGTCCATAGGTATGCTTCTCTGTGTCAATATATTTAAACAGGCATGACAGCACAGCAAGATATGGCACAAGGTCATTATCTATATCATTTATATTGAAATAGAACCTCAGATATCCTATACCGTTTGTAAATATATCGTGGCTTACAACCGGAAGTCCGCCGATCTCAGACTCAACATTCTTGAGCTTCTCAGCCTCTTTGTCAATGTCATCTATCGCCAGAAGCGGAACCTTGGCAAGATCCTCTGCGGATGAAGGAGTCGCCTGATACTCCTTGAGCGCCTTTGTATCCTCCACGATCTTCTCAAGCTCCTCACGGCTGAGCGTAGCCTTGTATGCCGCAAGCTCATCAGCGATCTTCTTCTCATTCTCCTGGTCAAGACCCTTCTTAGGGTTCATGGTGAGATACAGGCCAAATGTATTGTCAATGAAACATTCCTTTATAAGCTGCTCAAAGTATCCATTCTGAAGATCCTCTCTCAGCTCCTTATACACATCATTCATCTCAAAAAACATGAGTGCCTTGGTATCGTCATACAGCCAGCTGTTAAATGCATCCAGTCCGTACATAAGTCCCTTAGGAAACCTTCCAAAATTGGCCTCCTTGTGCTTGAACTCAAACTTGTTGATTGCAGCCTCAACCGCATCCTTATCTATACCATGGCTGAGTTCTTCAAATGTATCATCTATTATCTTTATGAATCTGTCCTTATCGTTCTTATCCGCGCCTCTTGCTATGATAGAGAATGTGGTCTGCTGACAGCCATTGTCAAATGAGCTGTAGACCTCCTCGCCTATACCCGCATCAGTCAGAGCTTTCTTCAGGACAGCTCCCGGCGCATCCATGAGCACGTACTCAAGTATTTCAAGGGCTGTAACCTTCTTCTTTTCGGTGCTGAGCCCTGTTATCTTGCTGTATGTGAGTATGGAATTGTTCTCCTCTGGATCAGTATCAGCTATGGAGTACTCCTTAGTGATATCCTTCATCTCGTCAAATGGCTTCTGAAGAGGGATCGCTGAATCTATCTCCTTGTAATCGTAATGTGACAGATACTCCTCATCTATAAATTCCAGCTCCTTCGCCATATCACAGTCACCATACAGATAAATATAACTGTTCGATGGATGATAATATGTCCTGTGGAAATCTCTGAATCTCTCAAGGGTGAGTGTAGGTATGGATACCGGATCACCGCCTGAATCATTGCCATATGGAGTGTCCGGCATGAGTGATGACTCTATCTCTCTGTACATAATCGACTCAGGACTTGAGTACACGCCCTTCATCTCATTATACACAACTCCGTTGTACTTCAGGTCTCCGTCCATAGAGTCAAGCTCGTAGTGCCAGCCCTCCTGCTTCATGATCTCATCATGTATATAGATATCCGGATAGAACACTGCATCCAGATACACACTCATGATGTTCTCAAAGTCCTTCTGATTGAAGCTCGCTATAGGATATACCGTCTTGTCTGAATAAGTCATGGCGTTTAGGAAGGTGTTCAGAGAACCTTTTGCCAGCTCAACAAATGGATCCTTTACCGGATATTTCTTTGAACCACAAAGCACTGAGTGCTCAATTATATGAGGTATTCCTGAATCATCATATGGAGGTGTCCTGAAGCCTATATTGAATACCTTATTCACATCGTCATTCTCAATAATGAGGACCCTTGCCTTTGTCTTTATATGCTCCAGCACATATCCCTTGCCATGTACCTCCGGTAGATCCTTCTCCTCAACTATTCTGTAAGCCTTTAAATCTTTGATATTTCCCAATTCATATTCTCCTTCTATATAAATTTTCAACGCTCACTATTCCATCTGTCCGGCACCAAACGAAGCCGGAAGAAACTCTGACAATCTTCTCATGTCGTAATCATCCTCTGAATGTGCTGCGATAACATACATATCCGCAGAAAATTCCGAGAGCACCTGTCTGCATATCCCACATGGATATGTTATTCCATTTATCCCTGTACTATTCAGGCCACCGACAATAGCAATCGCTTTGAAATCTTTATAGCCACTACTCACTGCATTACACACCGCTGCACGTTCTGCGCATATAGTTGCACCATACGAGGAATTTTCTATATTACAGCCCGTGAACACTCTGTATTCATTCGCATTTCTATCGCGGCTGTCTGTCTCTCTGCCAACGACTTCATCTGCATCCGAAGAATTCTCCCGGCCAGCCAGGAGTGCTGCCCCAACCTTAAACTGTGAGTACCTGGCATATGCCATTTCTCTCGCCTCTACCGCTTTCACAATAAGACGCCTGATGTCTGTATCTTCAATAATATAATCACTCTCCATAATACAGGACCTCCTTTCTGATACCTTCTACGCACTTCCATAATAATAACACTAATCCACCTTTAGATTCAATCACCCACACAGTATTAAACGTTCAAATATTATCAGCTTGGTGCACATAACAAGAGGCCGCCCGAAATCCGGCGGCCTCTCGATCACTTCTCTTTATTCAATTTATTACATTTTTAATAGCTTCCTGACTGTATCTGTCTGAGTATTTCGTCCACCATATCCTGATATGTGTCCGATGTAAGAACCAGGATAATACAGAACACCAGGAACACAAGTGCTATTGCGCTCATTATAATACCTGCGATAGCCATTCCCTTGCCAGGCTTCTTATCCTTAAGACTTATGATACCTGTTATCAGTCCCGCAATGGCTGTGGCAATTCCCACATATGTGATACAACATCCAAATGTAAGAGAAAAGATACCAAGCACCATAGATGCTATGGATACGCCTTTGCTCTCCTGTGGCTGCATATTATTCTGTGGATATGCCGGACCTCCGCCCATATTCATGTCCTGGTTAGCATAATTCTGTCCGTATGGATCTCCCGGCTGTCCGTAGCCCTGACCATACTGACCATATCCCTGTCCGTACTGTCCACCTGGCTGGCCATAATTCTGTCCATACTGGCCGCCTGGCTGACCATAATTCTGATCATACTGTCCACCTTGCTGACCATAATTCTGTCCATACTGGCCGTCTGACTGACCATAGTTCTGGTCGTTCTGTCCATACTGGCCGTCTGACTGACCATAGTTCTGGTCGTTCTGTCCCGCCTGTCTGTTGTCTTCTGTTGGCTGATAGCCGCCAAAGCTGTTGTTATCTTCTCCCATCTCTTCCTGCCTTTCATTTATAACTTTTTTGTAACCCATACTTTCCCTTAGTCGAAAAATATCTGTTCTGATTATCTCACACATGCCGGTTAGTGTCAATTAACCTACATAAAAAAAGAAACACATCACCCGATTACGAATGATGTGATCCTTTTTTATCTTAGTCTTTGTATTTTACTGCGAAATCGTGTCTGACTCTATTCCTTAGAAGCCCATTCCGCCGCCCATTCCTGCTCCGCCTGCTGGCATTGCTGGAGCGTCTTCCTTGATATCAGCTACAACTGACTCTGTTGTGAGCATTGTTGAAGCAACTGATGTAGCGTTCTGAAGTGCACTTCTTGTAACCTTAACAGGATCAATGATTCCTGCCTCGATCATGTTGACATATGTCTCATTGTATGCATCAAAGCCCACACCAACCTCAGACTCTTTGATCTTGTTGATGATGACTGATCCCTCAAGTCCTGCATTGGCTGCGATGTGGAACAGTGGAGCCTCCATAGCCTTGAGAACTACCTTAGCGCCTGTCTTCTCATCGCCCTCAAGATCCTTTACAAACTCTGCAACCTTCTTTGCAGCGTGGATGTATGCTGAACCACCACCTGAGATGATTCCCTCTTCAACTGCAGCTCTTGTGGCATTAAGGGCATCCTCCATACGGAGCTTAGCTTCCTTCATCTCTGTCTCTGTAGCTGCGCCGACTCTGATAACTGCAACTCCACCGGCAAGCTTTGCGAGTCTCTCCTGAAGCTTCTCTTTATCAAACTCTGATGTTGTCTCCTCAAGCTGAGCCTTGATGACATTTACACGACCTGCGATGTCTTCCTTAGCGCCCATACCATCAACGATAACTGTGTTCTCCTTTGTGATCTTAGCACTCTTTGCACGTCCAAGGTCATCAAGAGTAGCATCCTTGAGCTCATATCCAAGCTCCTCTGAGATTACCTTACCGCCTGTAAGAATAGCGATATCCTGAAGCATCTCTTTTCTTCTGTCGCCATAACCAGGAGCCTTTACAGCTACTACCTGGAATGTACCACGCAGCTTGTTGACGATAAGTGTTGTGAGAGCCTCGCCCTCGATATCCTCAGCGATGATCAGTAGCTTTGATCCGCTCTGAACGATCTGCTCAAGAAGTGGAAGGATCTCCTGGATATTTGAGATCTTCTTATCTGTAATAAGTATATATGGGTTATCAAGCTCTGCAACCATCTTCTCCATATCTGTTGCCATGTAAGCTGAAATATAACCTCTGTCGAACTGCATACCTTCTACAAGGTCGAGCTCTGTCTTCATTGACTTTGACTCTTCGATTGTGATGACTCCATCCTTTGACACTTTCTCCATAGCGTCGGCAACCATCTGTCCAACCTCATCGTCACCAGCTGAGATAGATGCAACTCTTGCGATCTGATCCTTTCCGCTGATAGTCTCACTCATATCAAGAATAGCCTCAACTGCCTTGTCGCAAGCCTTCTTCATTCCCTTTCTGAGAACGATAGGATTAGCACCTGCTGCCAGATTCTTCATTCCTTCATTGATCATAGCCTGTGCAAGAACTGTAGCTGTTGTAGTACCATCACCTGCAACATCGTTTGTCTTTGTTGCAACTTCCTTGACGATCTGAGCACCCATGTTCTCAAATGCATCCTCAAGCTCGATGTCCTTTGCTATTGTAACACCATCATTTGTGATGAGTGGTGAACCGTATGACTTTGCAAGTACAACGTTTCTTCCTTTAGGTCCAAGTGTAACTCTTACTGTATCTGCTAACTGATTAACTCCTGCCTCAAGTGCCTTTCTAGCCTCAGCACCGTACTTAATTTCCTTTGCCATTTCTATCTACCTCCATGTTATATTACATATATATCATCCGCATATGTCTCCCACAGCTCACGCTGTCTGGATATATGCTTTTACTTCTCAACGATTGCAAGGATGCTGTCCTGCTTGATAACTATGTACTCTTCGTCGTCAAGCTTAACCTCTGAACCAGCGAACTTCTGATATATAACTGTATCTCCAACCTTAACGTCCATAGGAACCAGCTTGCCATCAACAACTGCTCCAGGGCCAACCTCTATAACCTCTGCATACTGTGGCTTCTCCTTTGCCTGGCCTGGTAATACGATTCCTGACTTTGTTGTCTCCTCTGCTACTGACTGCTTTAATACTACTCTGTCTCCAAGTGGTCTTAACTTCATGATATATACCTCCTGATTTATTTTTTCTTTTATTTTCTCATCTTCGTTCTTAGCACTCAATTTATGTGAGTGCTAACACTGTTTTATATTCTATCCATTTCTATAAAAAAATCAACCCTTATTTTCTAAAAAATATATAAAAATATGTCTGTCATCTACAGTAATACATATCACTTAAAAAGAGTCGTTCTTGCATAGTCAAACAGATACTGCTGCGCATATCCCCCGAGATTTCCGAACTTTTTCACGGCAAATGCCTCTATCTCCAGCTTTTTTGTGTCCTTGCCATCAAAGTACATGCTCTCCATGATCCTCTTCATCCACACATCCACAGGGAAAGCCTCACGTCTTCCAAGTCCAAAGAGCAGGACACAGTTGGCAACCTTCTCTCCTACTCCCTTTATAGTCATGAGAAGTTCCCTTGCCTGTTCTATGTCAAGTGCGTCAAGCTTCTCCTTTGTGACATTTCCCGAGTACACCGCCTCCGTCGCATTCATTATGTATGGAGCACGGAATCCGACCTTGCACTCCCTGAGCTCATCCTCTGTGACCTCATGAAGTCTGTCTACATCAGGGAACACATAAAATGCCTCGCCATTATATCCTATGACCTCATCACCAAATCTATGCGATATATTTTTCACACACTGTTTTATCTGAGGGATATTCTTGTTCTGGGATATGATAAATGATATAAGCGTCTCAAAGAAGTCCTGATTAAGTATACGTATTCCATCCTTCTCATTCACAGCCGTCTGAAGTGCGCTGTCCGCCTTTATGACACTCTCCTTGATGAGCCCGTAATCGTTGTCCATATCCAGATAAGGGCGCCATATTCCTTCATAGTCTTCCATGGATGAACCATATATCCTGAGCACGCCGCCTGACTGTTCCATCTTCACAGCCCTGCCAAATGCTATGACCTCATACACTTCATCATCAAGCTTGTCAAAATGAAAGCACTGACCACACTCAAGTATCTGAGAAAGTCTGAAATCCTTCACTCCGTCTACCGTAACTATATTGCCATCACAACTTACATTCATCTTCCGTACACCTGCCATTTCATATTTGTATAATTGTGCTTTTTGTCTTATAAATTTCTCCAGGCTATTGTATAATACCTGTATATTATTTTCAATGTCACATAAGCAGTGTGGCAAAAACTGACACTATCACAAACAGGAGGATCTATGGCTGAACAGATATACACTATACCAGTAAACGATGCATTTGACAGCGGCTGCGAATGCCCTATGTGCCAGATGCAGAAGGATCTTGAACGAAATGCAATTGAATATACGATGGGGCCAAGCTACATGGAGGACGACAACCGTGCCATGACTGACAAGCTTGGTTTTTGCAGTCATCATCTGAGAATGCTCTATCAGGAAAAGAATCGTCTGGGTCTGGCACTCATGATGAACACCCATATGAATAAGACTATACAAGATATGAGGGCGCTGGCTGCCAAAGGTCCCGCCGCCAAAGCCGGTCTGTTCGGCAAGAACACACCAAATGCACCTGTTGTCGATTATATAGAGAATATGGAGAAAAGCTGCTTCATTTGTGGACGTATGGATGACATGTTCGTACGCTATGTAGACACTATCTTCCATATGTGGAAAAGAGATTCCGAGTTCAGGGACAAATTTGCTACGAGCAAAGGCTTCTGTACATACCACTACGGAATACTGTACAAGACAGGCCAGAACAAACTGAGCAAGGAACAGTATGCGCAGTTCATCGAAATCCTCAACAAGGTATACTTTGACAATATGGAACGTGTCAATGGTGACCTGAGCTGGTTCATAGACAAGTTTGACTACAGATACAAGAACGAGCCATGGAAGAATTCCAAGGACGCCCTCCCGAGAGGGATCATCAAGATTGGCCATACATTTGTAGAATAATAAACACATGACAATAAATAAAAGCCGCCTTACATATCTGTAAAGCGGCTTATTTTAACTGACTCTCCATGCAATGAGACCATCCGGAAGCGCCGGCTTTATCATGCCAGGCCTTCTGCCTGTGTTCTCTATGCCATGAGCCTGTTTCATTCTCTCATGGAGATATGCTCTGTATTCTGTGAGAAGCCCGGTAAATATCGGTCTGAGCTCAGGGCACCTTCTGAAATCCCCCGGCTTGACAAGTCCCGGTTTCTTGTGGAATATATCCACACCAGCATTTTTCAACACCGATGCCACGAACTGTGAACAGAAGAAACTGTATTCCCTCTCATACGCAAGATGGAAAAATACGCTGAATACACCCATGAAGTTATATCCGTATCTGTCCGGATGCTTCTTGAATCTGGCGAGCTCCTGCTGTATCCTGTCATACTGCTTACTCGTGACCTTCAGCTCATACACAGCGCATCTGGTTCCCTTGTGCTTTCCAAATATTCCCTTTTCTATGTTCTCACTGATAAATCCACTGTTAAATGGATTGTATACACCTTTCCTTGCAAAACTGTACATCTCATCAAGACTTATGTCCAGTGCCAGAGATGTGTGACAATACGGCTCTCTGGTCATAAGCTTTATGAGATTTGAAGGAACTGTTTTTGTCTTTGACAAAAGTATGTATACCTTCTTACTGTCATCTTTCATATTTTTGTTTCCAATCACCTATTTTGATGTACGCATATCCCCCCACAGGATATGCGCCAATCCCCACATCATAAATTATAAACGCATCCCCGGTAATTACTTGCCCGGCTTGTAAGAACTCTTGAGTGACACGATCCTGTTGTATACAGGATGCTCCGCTGTAGAATCCTTTGAGTCAACACAGAAGAAACCATTTCTCAGGAACTGGAATGCCTCTCCCGGCTGAGCCTCCTCAAATGCCTTCTCAAGCTTACATCCCTGTTTGATAACAAGTGAGTTTGGATTGAGATTCAATGTACCATCGTCGTTGAGCTTCCCCTTCTCCTCATCGATGATATTCTCATACAGACGAACCTCTGCATCTATTGCGCTCTCTGCCGATACCCAGTCAATGGTTCCCTTGACCTTGCGTCCCTCAAAGCCTGAACCGCTTCTTGTCTCTGGGTCATATGTACAATGTACTGTTGTGACATTGCCGTCCTCGTCCTTCTCAAATCCCACGCACTTTACGAAATATGCATTCTTAAGACGAACCTCGTTGCCAGGGAACAGTCTGAAATACTTCTTAGGAGGCTCCTCCATGAAGTCCTCTCTCTCTATATACAGATACTTGCTGAATGCTACCTTTCTGCTTCCGAGCTCCTCGTTCTCCTGATTGTTCTCGACATCGAGGTACTCAACCTGATCCTCAGGATAGTTGTCGATGACAAGCTTTACAGGATCAACAACTGCCATGTATCTCTTGGCTGTGAGCTTCAGGTCGTCTCTCACGCAATACTCAAGCATAGCGTAATCAACAGACGACTGGCTCTTGGATATTCCAACCAGCTCCATGAACTTCTTAATAGCTGATGGTGTGAAGCCTCTTCTTCTGAGGGCTGCAATACTTACAAGACGTGGGTCATCCCATCCGTCTACTATTCCGTCCTCGACAAGCTTCTTGATGTATCTCTTACCTGTTATGACATTTGTCAAGTAAAGCTTTGCGAACTCTATCTGCTTTGGTGTGCCCTCAGGTGAATCCTTGTAACCGAGCTCCATAACCACCCAGTCATACAGAGGTCTGTGATCCTCAAACTCAAGTGTACATATAGAATGTGTAACACCCTCGATGGCATCCTCGATAGGATGTGCAAAGTCATACATAGGGTAAATGCACCACTTGTCACCTGTGTTGTGGTGGTTCATTCTCGCTATTCTGTAGATAATAGGATCTCTCATGTTGATGTTAGGGCTTGCCATATCTATCTTTGCACGGAGTACCTTACTTCCGTCAGGGAACTCACCGTTCTTCATTCTCTCGAATAGATCAAGATTCTCCTCTATGCTTCTGTCTCTGTATGGGCTGTTCTTGCCCGGCTCAGTGAGAGTTCCTCTGTACTCTCTGATTTCATCTGCTGTGAGGTCACACACATATGCCTTGCCCTTCTTGATGAGCTTTATGGCAGCCTCGTACATCTGGTCAAAGTAATTTGATGCAAAGAACACTCTGTCTCCAAAGTCTGCTCCCAGCCACTTGACATCTGCAAGTATTGACTCTACGAACTCTGTCTTCTCCTTTGTAGGGTTGGTATCGTCAAATCTGAGATTAAACTGTCCGCCATACTGCTGTGCCAGTCCGTAATTCAAAAGTATTGACTTGGCATGTCCTATATGTAAATATCCATTTGGCTCTGGTGGGAATCTGGTAACGATCTTCGGCACCTTACCCTCTGCGATATCTTTCTCAATTATCTGTTCAATGAAATTCTTACCTGTCATCTCTTCAGCCATTTCCAAACTGCCTCCCGCTTTTTTTGATAATTCTAAATGTCTGCAACCGAATTTGCACACGATTACAGTTAGTTTACCATACTTTTACTGCTTGTACCACAATTATCTTTTGATTTGTCATTATTTTTCGCACAAATGTAAATATTTTACTTGATTTTTGATGTCCATTTTGTTATAGTTATTATTGCTTTTGAAAAGCAAGCTACTATAGCTCAGGTGGTAGAGCGCAACATTGGTAATGTTGAGGTCACGGGTCCGACTCCCGTTAGTAGCTTTTATTTTTTTGTCCGTATTTACGCCGCCCTGAGCGGCTTTATTTTTATCCACCGCAGACCGGATCACTTACTTTCCGCCCGCAGTCTCAGCTTCATATATTCCATCAGCCCACTTCTTATTCCACTCACTCATGACATCGTTCAGTGACTTATGTCCGGGGTGTGACTGTCCAAGTGCTGTGTGATCAGATCGACCTGGTACTGTGAACCCTTGTCAAGATCGAGCTCAGAAGCTTTATTTACATTAGTCCATTTTCCCTTATTGTCGACGCTTGCTGCATTGTTTGCAATGAGGTCAATGCTCTCAAATTCTTAAGACCAACAAAATTGGATGTCTCGCTTATTCCATCCCAGTCCGTCAAACTGTTCTTAAACATATCCACAAATGGTATATAAGTGAATACGATAAGAAGCAATACCGGCAAAGCCAGGAACAATACGATCGTTCCCACATTACCTTTACCTTTTTAGCTTTGTTCTCCGCTCTCATGTCACCACTCCTTAATCTGATGATCAATAAAAATTTATCATTTTTACCTTTTGTTACTTTCGATTAAGGTTGGCTATACATTTATTTTAGTTTATTTCAAGCTAATATGCAGGCTTATTAGCAAATTCTTTGCAAAAAAAGGAAGCGGCATATTGCCACTTCCTGTCTTTGATTAAACAACTTAAAATTTTATTATTCTAATTACACATCTCTGAGCTTAGCTCTGATCCTCTGAACCGCATTGTCTATGGATTTTGCCGGTTTGCAGAGTCTCTCCCCTATCACTTCATAAGAAGCGCCTGTTAGATATTCGTCAAGAACATGCTTCTCAAGCTTAGAAAGCTTACTGTCGATGAGCTTTATAAGATCTGACTCACGCAGCTTCGCCATCATGATATCCTCAGGATTAGTTATGACACCCGAATCTATCTCATCA
>OIDN01000212.1_pt1 | contig 18247 bp, 14 predicted proteins | sample 1581581 | NCBI WGS metagenome assembly OIDN01 (sample SAMEA3882535, study PRJEB24775) | human gut metagenome | biome: human-associated habitat; feature: intestine environment; material: feces | place: Netherlands | collected 2009/2010
CCGGAGGCTCCACCTGCACCACGAGCTCCACGCCGGACACGTCGATGCCGCGGGCGGCCACATCGGTGGCGACCATGACGTTCACGTCGCCGGATTCGAAGGCTGCGAGATTGCGGTCACGCTGGTTCTGGCTCAGGTTGCCGTGCAGCTCGGCCGCCGGAATGCCGTTCTGCGTCAGGTTCTTGGCGAGCTTCTTGGCCTGGAACTTGGTGCGGGTGAACAGGATGCGGCGTCCCTTGCCGGAAGCGAGGGTGCGGACCAGCTCATGACGGTCGCCCTGCGTGGTTTCGAACACGTGGTGTGTCATTTCGTCGACGGCCGCGGTGGCGGAGTCGACGCTGTGGATCTTAGGATCGGTGAGGAACGTGTTCACCACCTCGTCGACGCCATGGTCGAGGGTGGCGGAGAACAGCATGATCTGCGCGTCGAACGACACTTGGCCGAGCAGGCGCTTGACCGGCGGCAGGAAGCCCATGTCGGCCATTTCGTCGGCTTCGTCGATCACGGCCACTTCGACCTTCTCCAACGTCAGCGCATGCTGTTCGAGCAGGTCCTCAAGACGGCCCGGGCATGCGACGACGATATCGGCGCCGGCCCTTAGATCGCGGATCTGGCGGGCGTAGCGCACACCGCCATACACGGTGGTGGTGGTCATGCCGTACATCTGCGCGAGCGGCATCAGCACGTCGTTGATCTGGTTGGCCAGCTCACGGGTCGGAGCGAGCACCAGACCGCGCGGGTGCGGCAGGAAATCGTCGGCGCTCCGCTCCTCGGCATGCCCCTTGCGCACCTGTTCCACCTCATGGCGGAACTGGCTCATGTTCTCGTACTCGTCGGCGTCGACCTCACCCAGTCGCGCGACCAGCGGAATCGAGAACGCCAGGGTCTTGCCGGAGCCGGTACGGCCTCGGCCGAGAATGTCACGACCGGCCAGGGAATCGGGAAGGGTGTCGGCCTGGATCGGGAAAGCGGTTTTCTTGCCATCGGCCGCGAGCACGCGTACCAACGGGCCGGGAACGCCGAGTTCGGCGAACGTCTGGGGGCGTTCCTCCTCCTCGCCCGCCTCATCGAAATCGGCGGCGAGGGCATCTTCATTTTCAATCACAGCGGTATCGGGCACAATGGCCTTTCATGTCAAACATTGCGCACGTTGCGCAAACCTGTTAACAATAGCCCATGCCCGATACTTTTGCCTTGGCTGTGACTGGTGGCCGACGCTACCGGTAGTTGCGTTCGATGAGGATGTCGGAAACCGTCAGATTCGCGTCGTTGACGAGGTTGAACAGCACCACTTCGGCCAGTTCCGCGGCGCTCATGAAGGAATGCTGCTTGTCCAACGACACGTAATCGTGGCTGTCATGGTAGAAGTCGGTGTCGATGCCTCCCGGATACACGCCCACAACCTTCACACTGGTTCCCTTGTAGGCCGCCTTGAGGCTTGTCGTATACCCCTTCTCACCCCACTTGGTGGCGCAGTAGACGGATTCGTTGGCGTTGCCGCGTGTGGCGGCGGTGGACATGACATTGGCGATTTTGAGGTCCTGCTCGCCGTCGGCCTTCAATGTTTCGACGCTCCACAGAATCATGCCTTTGAGCCCCTTAAGGCACTTGTCCACGTCAGCAGCCTCGTAGTCGACCGGCTTTTTGAACGACGGCTGTCCCGCGTTGTTGATGAGCAGGTCGATGTGGCCGATCTCCTTGATGGCCGCGACGGAGTCCTTCACGAACGCCTCGTCGCTGATGTCGCCGACGAAGGCGCGGTATTCGTCCGCGCCGAACGTGCGGGACAGTTCCTCCTGACGGGCCGTGTTGAAATCGATGCCGGCCACGAACCAGCCTTTGCCGATCAGCTGACGTGCCAGCTCATATCCCAAGCCAAGCGCGGAACCGGTCACAATCGCGATTTTCTTTCCTGCCGCAGTGCTCATGTTGTCTCCTTTGCCACATTGCGCAATCGCTTACAGATACCATCATAAAACGTATGCGAAGCAACACGTCAATCGATTGACGAAAACGGCAATGAAAAACGCCCGCCGACCTTTTTGGCCGACGGGCGTTGAACTAGCCAGCGTGAGATGCGATCCGTTACAGGATGTCCGGATCGTCCTTGGCGATGGTGCCGGTCGCCTTGCCGATGGCCTTCAGGCCGTGGTAGGCGACGAGGATGACGACGGTGCCGATGGCGATGCCGTTGAAGGAGATGCCGTTGAAGGCGAACTCGAACTGGCCGACGGCGATGATCATGGTGATGGCGGCCACCATGACGTTGACCGGCTTGTCGAAGTTGACCTTGTTCTCAACCCAGATGCGGATGCCGACCATGCCGATCATGCCGTACAGCAGGGTGGTCACGCCGCCGAGCACGCCGGCGGGGATGGTGTTGATGATGGCGCCGAACTTCGGGCACAGGCTCAGGATCAGCGCGAACGCGGCGGCGCACCAGTATGCGGCGGTCGAGTAGACCTTGGTGGCGGCCATCACGCCGATGTTCTCGCCGTAGGTGGTGGTGCCGGAGCCGCCGCCGAAACCGGCGATGGTGGTGCCCAAGCCGTCGGCGAACAGAGCGGTGCCGATCTGGTCGTCATAGTCGCGGCCGGTCATCTGGGAGACGGACTTGACGTGGCCGACGTTTTCGGCAACGAGCACGAGCACGACCGGGATGAACATCGGCAGGATGGTGAAGTCGACCTGCGGCAGACGGAATTCCGGCAGACCGACCCATGCGGCCTTGCCGATGGCTGAGAAGTCGACCTGGCCACGGAAGCAGGCGTACGCGTAGCCGATGATCACGCCGATGAGGATGTTGAGTCGGCCGAGCAGACCCTTGAACAGCACTGCGACGAGCAGCACCGCGACGAGGGTGACGATGGCGGTGTCGGGCGCGACCTTGAAGTTGTTCCACACGCTTGGAGCGAGGTTGAAGCCGATGATGGCCACGATGGCGCCGTTGACGACCGGCGGCATGATGATGTCGATCCACTTGGCGCCCGCGTAATGGACGAGCACACCGATCAGGGCCAGCAGGATGCCGGTGACCATGATGCCGAAGGATGCGACGGCGAGGCCCTTGTGGGCGCTGGCGACGGCCGCGATCGGGGCGATGAAGCCGAAGGACGAGCCCAGGTAGCTCGGCAGCATGTTCTTGTTGATCAGCAGGAACAGCGCGGTCGACATGGCCGTGAAGAACAGGGTGGTGGATGGGTCGAAACCGGTCAGAATCGGCACCAGGAACGTGGCGCCGAACATGGCGATGACGTGCTGCGCGCCGATTTCCGCGGTGCGCGGCCAGGTCAGCCTCTCGTCAGGTTCGACGACCTCGCCGGGCTTCAGCGTTTTGCCGTCGCCGTGGAGCTTCCACGTGAACAGGCCCGCGATTGGATTGGACATGCGATTGTCTCCTAACTCTCTTTACGACGCGCAACAAGAACGCGCGCCGCGCAATCACACGCCATTGTAGCGGGAGTGCCGATACGTGACGCCCCACAGAGCGATAGGGGGCTAAATCGCAGTCACAAAACGTATACCGGCAGCCGTCACAGGTGACGGTCGACGGCGTGCACCACGTCCACCAAATCGCCGTTCGACAGCACGGGACGCTTGAATTCACGCCAATCATCCACTTTCACCACCCAGCGACCATCCGTCTCGTCGAGTACGGGACGCGCCGTCTGCTCCCAACGGAACCGCTTGTGCGTTCGTCCGGTGGCGGGGTCGCGGCGCGAATAGTGGAAGCACGTGCAGTTGGTGATCTTCCATTCGTCGGAGGCCGCACGGTGCATGAATTCCTCGTCGGACAGGTCTTCCAAGGTGAGCATGAGCGCCAGCATGAGGTCGCCGTGGCTGACCATCACCACGGATTCCGCATCGGATTTGCGGTTCAGGGACGTGAGCAGGTTGTGCACGCGGTTCTCGGCCACGTCGGCGATGGACTCGCCCGCCGGCGGACGCCAGTACAGCGGATCGGTGTTCTTGAACATCCAGTTGCGCACGTAGTTGGTTTTGAAATCGTCCTTCGTGATGGTGTTGATCTCACCCCAGGAGCGTTCGCGCAGCACGCGAGTCTCCTCCCATTTCGCTTTCGGCAGGGCCATCGTGGCCGCCGTCTCACGCGTACGCACGTACGGCGAAACGAGGTAGCGGTCGAACAGCTCCTGCTGCGCTACCAGCCAACGGCCGATGCAGTCGGCCTGCTTGCGTCCGGTGGCGGTGAGCCTCCACGAACGGTCCGGCACGGTGACGTTGTCCTGCGTATACAGCGAGTTGTCACCCTGTTCGCCGGCGCTGATGATGACGTTCGCCTCCGACTCGCCATGTCGGATCACATACAGATCAAGGGGCATTCCCATATTCGTTTATTCCTTCGCTTTCATCCACATCCTGCGCGCACGTTCCTTGTTCCGCCGTTCATTCGGCCGGTGGCGCGCATCATCATTGAATGCTTCCACCGTAGCTGATTCGCGCGTGTTTCGCACGCGCAGACACGTCGATTTCACGATTGGCACACCCGAATTTCGCGGTGCCGTCACCGGCGGTTCACCGCAACCGGCGTGGTAGACGCCGTGATCGCAATCACTCCGGCCAGATGCCGTTCTGCGCGTACTTGGTGCGGTACTCCCCCGGCGTCATGCCGGAATGTTTTTTGAACACCTTCGAGAAGTGGCTTTGCGACCGGTATGCGAGGATCTGGGCGATCTCGTCGAAGCTGTATTCCGAGTATTTGAGCATGTTCTCGGCCGCTTCCATACGCTTGTCGGTGATGTATTGCGATATGGCCGTGCCCGTTTCGCGTTTGAACAGCTCCGACAGATACGTGGGATTCAGATGCACATGCTCGGCGAGGATGGGCACGGTGATTTTCTCATGCAGATGGTAGTGGATGTAGTCCAGGCATTCGTTGACGGCTTTGGAATGTGTTTCCGCCTTCTGCATGTCGGCCATGGCCCATGTGAAGAAAGTCATCATGTCGGTGTGCAGTCGGCGCACGTCTTCCGGGGTCTTGCAATTGTCAAGATCTTGAATGTACAGATCGGAGGCGTTGTATGCGTCTTCCTCGTCCATGCCACCTTCAATGGCGAAACGCGTGGCCAAGGTAATGGTGGTGACGAAACGGTATTTCGCGTTTTTCAGAGGATCGTCCGACAGATGGCCGTATAGTCCGGAATCCCACAGTTTCGCGCTTTCCGAAATGGCATTGATGTCACCGGAGCGCATCATGTCATACTGCTTCATTTCCTCAACGTAGCGATGGTGGCGTACCCGATCCTCACGTGAAAGAAAGTCCAGATACCCCAGTTTTGCTTCGTCAACAACCGACATGATTCTCCCCCTGTTTTACTGCCGTCCGCTATTTACGATCGTCCAGATCGAATCCTCCTTCAAGGATAAAGCTTTTCAGCAACTTGGTGGCGAGAAGATTCGCAGTGAATTGGGTGACAGAGCTATCCGGCTTGCTGAAAAACGCCTTTGCCAAAGGCTTGTTGATGGACGCTTTCAACTGGTCGAACCGACCAAATTCATTCAGCGTCGCTTCGGTAAGATCAAGCCGCATCATCTCGTTGAGCAAAGCTCCATCCACGCCAAACGCCTTGGTGATCTTCTCCACTTGGCTGTTCTTGGCGTTGTTAGCATAATACGTAATGTAGTCGCGCAGCGTCTTGCCTTCCTCCAACTCGATTTCACCACGTTCCACATCATGCATGAACAGTTCGGCGTACCGTTGTTCCTCTTGGCTGAGCGAAGCGAACGACTTATGCAATTCCTCCTCAGCTGATGCCAACAGGTCTGGATCTCCTCCACCAAGCGCCTTGAGCCATTTGGTGAAGTTGGCGTTCATGTAATCCGTATCAATCAATCCCGTGTCGATTTCGGTGATATGCCCATCAAGATCGTATGGAGCCTCAGGACCCTCACTATGGCCTTCGCCATCTCCAGCAAACAACTCCTTGTATCGCTGTACAAGAATCATATATGTGCGTTCATCGAGTTCCGGCCGCACAACCTCCACCGAACCATCGTCATGGGTGACGGAGTATTCCCGCTGCTGCCATGTAAATCCTTGTACTTTGGCGGCTTCAAGAAAATCATTGAGTTCCGAGAACAGCTTCGCGAACTTCCGGCATGCTTCCACGGACTCCGGCAGCTTCATGAAATCCTCCACGCCTTCGGCGCGAAACACGGAAGCGATCTCTTCGAAACGCGCATCCATCAGGCGCACGTTTTCCGGCAGTTTCTGCACGAACAGATCGAGCGGCTTGTCTCCGCCGCTTCGATATACCCCTTCATGGTGTGTGGCTTGCGGTAGTAGCGAATAGTTCCGAAAGGCTTATCGGGACCGAACAGTCGATTCGTGCGACTGAACGCCTGGATGATGTTCTCATAGTCGATGATTTTGTCGAGGTACAGCGTGTTGACCCACTTGGAGTCGAAACCTGTCAGCATCTGATCAACCACGATCAGCAGATCCAGCCGTTTCTCACGGTGCTGGTCGACCGTCAGGTATGGACGCTTGTGGGAAAGCCGCGCGGTGATGTCTTTCTTCATCTTCGGCCATGTGGGGATGATGAAATCCTTGTCGAACAGTTCGTTGTAATCGCCGATGATTTCCTTAAGCGCATCCTCCTTGAGGATTGCGCCGTCGGAATTGTCGACGTTGGGGTCGAACAGCGCGGTCACGTGCATCTGCGGAGCACGTTCCTTGAACAGATGGTAATAGCTGATCGCCTCGGGAATGGAACTCGTGGCCAGCATCGCATGGAATTTGTTGCCTCTGCTCAGCAAGGGGAATTGGTCGAGAATATCCTCCACGACCTTGTCTTCATGTGGCGTGCCTTGCGCATACTGCGCTGCGGTCAGATAGTCCTCAATGCCTTTGACATGTTCTCCGGCCTGCGTTTCCATGGGTCCCATCGGCATTTGCTTCGGATCCATGTAATGGTAGAACACCTCAGCTTTCGCCGGGTCTACCTGGGCTTCCTCAACCGTCGCGGCTTTCGCTTTCTCCAATGCGACCGCTTGACGAACGTCCTTATCTCGGTAGGTCAACACCATGTACGGGTCGAATCCGAGCACATTGCCATCGCGGATGCCGTCGGCGATGCTGTATCGGTGAAGGCAATCGCCGAACACCATTGATGTGGTCGCGCCCTTCTTACGGTTCTCCTCATGAATCGGAGTGCCCGTGAAACCGAAATACAACGCGTTCGGGAAGGAATGGCGAATATCCTGCAGCATCTCGCCGAACGTGGAACGATGGCATTCGTCGATAATGAATACGATGCGTTTGCCAGCGAGCTTCTTCACTTCCTCTTCGGTGATATGCCCCTCGCCCGCTTTGATGTTGCTCATTTTCTGGATGGAGGTGACGATGAGTGTGTCTTTGGGGTCGATGCTTGCCAGTTTCGATTTGAGCACATCCGTGTTTTCCGTGCCCTGCACATCATCGGCATCATCCGCGAACGACCGGTATTCCAGCAGCGACTGCGTGCCCAATTCGACACGGTCCATGAGGAAGACCACCTTGTCGGCATCTTTCGAGCCAGCGATGAGCTGCGCAGCCTTGAAGCTGGTCATGGTTTTGCCCGAGCCAGTGGTGTGCCACACATAACCGCCCGGACGGCCCGGCGTGCCGCTTGGCACCGGCTCATCCCATTTGCAGGTGCGTACACGGTCGGAAATGGCGTTCACCGCCTGGTATTGGTAGCTGCGTAGCACTTTGAGGCATCCGTCTGCGGAATCGGCGACCGTATAGAACCCGATGAGCTGGTGTGCCATGGGAATGGATAGCAGATCAGATGTGAAACGCTTCCATTCATCCTGCCCGACATGGTTGTTCGCCGCTATGGGCTCATTGTTGAAGTCAGCCCAGTGGAAGAAGTAGTTGCTGTTGAAATCGCCTTCACCGGGATTGGCGAAGTACACGGCATCATCCGGATTCATGGCCACGAAGACCTGCACGAGTCTGAACAGCCCGGTGAACACGCCTTCATGCGCGTATTTGGCGATTTGATTGGTGGCCTGGCTTATGGGAATGCCGCTTTTCTTCAGTTCAATATGGATGACCGGCATTCCGTTGATAAGCAGGCAAACGTCTCCCCTGCGATCGTTCAGCATCTTATTTTTAGCTGGATAAATAGGCTGTCTTGCGATTTGGTACCGGCTTTGCCCAGCGGCGATTTCCTGGCGATCGTAGATCTTCAGGCTAATTTCCTTGCCGAAATGCGCTGTGTCTGCGGGATTGTCACGTTTGATGGACACGGTTTTGCCGTTGATGAAGGAGTTCAACGCCAATGGCGTGCGCAATGTTTCGATCTGTTCAAGGATCTGCGCCATCTCACCCTTGGTAAGGCGCTGCCCGTTCAGACGATCGATGCCTTTGTTGTTGTCGAATAGGATGTTGGCCCAGTTATCGATGAGATCCTGTTCAGTCGGGTATTCCAACACACCATCGGTCCACCCGTGGCGTTTCAGCACCGCGACCAGATCGTCTTCGAAATCCGATTCCTTATCGTAGAACATGTTTCATCTCCCCGAACGCACCGTCACTTTCTGAGCCCAATCTTACGAGCGCAACCCCTAACATCCAAGAAACAACACCACAATACTTACGCTGATGAAGGGTGATGAGCGAGTCAAGGTGACTCAGCATAAAGCCGATTTTTTGTTGCTCAGGTAAGGACGGGATGAATACTTCAAGGTTCTTAACTATCACCCCCGATAGATTCCCTTGACCACCTTGCAAATAGGTTGTGACAATGTAACCTTTTTGCTTCCTCAGCCAAGCAGTGATGTATCTTGCATCACAATCGTCGCGAGGGAGTATGGCGAGAATAGCTTGGTTGATGGCACCTTTTTGCCTCGATACAGCCACCTCGCCACTTGTCGCTCCGTACAATGCATACAGCACATCGCCGGGTTTGACCATTCTCGCAGAGGATGATTCATATCCTTTTTCCGTAAGAAAGAGTTCAGTCGATTCAGCTGCAATTTCAGCAGACCTGATAAAAGGAATAGACCCACCGTAAAACTCAGATTCTCCAGCAGCGGGCGTACCTCCTGAATAGCTTTCGGTTAGTTCCCCCAGCTTACGCTGTTCCCAAGCGGGGGTGCGGTATTCTTGTGAAAGATGTGCAGTCGCTCGTGGAGCCGCGCATTTTGCCGGCACCGCAATGAGGAGGGATAGATGAACAAGCAGCAGCTCGCTTCGAAAATCTGGGAGTCCGCCAATAAGATGCGTTCCAAGATTGAGGCGAACGAATACAAGGATTACATTCTTGGCTTCATCTTCTACAAATTCCTTTCAGAAAACGAGCTGATGCGCTTGAAGGACACCGATTTCACCGAGGATGACCTGCTGCTGCTTACGGAGGATAATCCGGACATTGTGGAAGGCGTACAGGATGAGTGCGGCTACTTCATCTCCTATGACAACCTGTTTTCCACATGGGTCAAAAAGGGCAACGATTTCGAGATTTCCAACGTGCGTGATGCGCTTTCGGCGTTCTCCCGCAACATCAATCCAGCGCGTAAGAGAGTGTTCGACGGTATTTTCGACACCCTGCAGACCGGACTTTCCAAGCTTGGCACCGATGCGAGGAGCCAGTCCAAGGCCGCACGAGACCTGATTTATCTCATTAAGGACATTCCGATGGATAGCCGTCAGGATTATGACGTGCTCGGATTCATTTACGAATATCTCATCAGCAATTTTGCCGCCAATGCGGGCAAGAAGGCCGGTGAATTCTACACACCGTCCGAGGTCTCCCAGCTGATGAGCGAAATCGTCGCATGGCATTTGCAGGGGCGCGAGCAGATCAAGATCTACGATCCAACATCCGGTTCCGGCTCTTTGCTGATTCATATTGGCCAGTCTGTGGCTCGGCGCAATGGCAATCCGAATTCCATCATGTATTACGCGCAGGAACTCAAGGAGAACACCTACAACCTGACGCGTATGAATCTGGTGATGCGCGGTATTCTTCCCGACAACATCGTCGCCCGCAACGGCGACACCTTGGAAGACGACTGGCCGTGGTTCGACACGTTGGAAAACAAGGAGGAAACATACAATCCGTTGTTCGTGGATGCGGTGGTTTCCAACCCTCCCTACTCGCAGAATTGGGATCCTACTGACAAGGAGATCGATCCACGCTTCAGCTATGGCATAGCACCGAAGTCCAAGGCGGACTATGCGTTCCTGCTCCATGACTTGTACCATCTGCGTGCCGATGGCATCATGACCATCGTTCTGCCTCACGGTGTGCTGTTCCGTGGTGGCGAGGAAGGCCAGATTCGTAAGAATCTGATTGAAAACCACCATATTCAGGCGATTATCGGCCTTCCGGCGAATATTTTCTTCGGTACGGGCATCCCCACCATCGTGATGGTGCTGCGCAAGAAACGCGATGACGACAGGGTGCTCATTGTTGACGCGTCGAAACATTTCATCAAGGACGGCAAGAACAACAAGCTACAGGCTTCTGACATCAAACGCATTGTCGACGTGGTGTCGAACAACCGCACGGTGCCCAAATTCAGCCGTTTGGTGTCCATTGACGAGATTCGCGCCAATGATTACAACCTCAACATTCCCCGGTATGTTGATTCGTCTGAGAATGCGGAGACATGGGATGTGTACGCTTCGATGTTCGGAGGCGTTCCGAAGAGCGAGGTCGAGCAGCTTGGGGAATATTGGAACGCCTGGCCGAGTCTGAAGGCTGAGCTGTTCCGCGATAATGGTGCTTGCTATGCCTGTGACCATGATGATATCGCCACTGTGGTGCACAACAATGCCGATGTAAAAACGTTCATTGCCTCGTATGGGCAAGCCATTTCCGGCCTGCCTGCTGACCTACGCTCCCGTTTGGTGGAGCATCCCGAACAGGTGGATGCGCTCGGGCAGGAAACGGCCATTGGCGAGGAACTGGATGCGATGATCGCCAATACCGCGCTGATCGACCCGTATGACGCCTATCAGAAGCTTGATGATGCGTGGAACGGTATCTCCATTGATTTGGAAGTGCTGGGTTCCGAAGGCTTCGATGCGGTAAGAGCCGTGGACCCGAACATGGTCATCAAGAAAAAAGGCGGCAAGGATGTGGAAGTGCAGGATGGCTGGATTGGCCGCGTTCTGCCCTTCGACTTGGTTCAGCGTGAGCTGCTGCACGATGATTTGGCCGCGATCGAGGCGGACGAACGCCGTGTGCAGGACATTGATTCCGAGATTGAAACCATTTTGGAAGGTTTCGATGAGGATGACAAGCAGAATAGTGATGCGGTTAATCAGGACGGTGATGCCTTCGTTGCTGCCGAGTTGAAGAAAGCGGTTAAGGCGATCGGCAAGAATCCGGCTTCTGATTTTGAGCGCGGCTTGGTGCAGGCCCAAAAGCTGTTCGATGAGTCAAAGAAACTGAAGTCCGGTATCAAAACCAAGCGAAATGCGTTGGAGGAGAAGACCTGCGATGCGATCAAGGCGTTGGGCGATGACGAAGCCAGAAGGTTGCTGGAAGCCAAGTGGATCACACCATTGCAGAAGCAGCTGGAGGCATTGCCGAATGCCGTGATCGACGAGTTCATCGGCAAAGTGAACGCGTTGAAGAACAAATACGCCACCACATATGCCGATGTATGCGGCCAAATCGATGAAGCGGAGAAGGAATTGGCCGGAATGCTGGGCGATTTGACCGGCAATGCTCGCGATATGGCGGGTTTGGAAGAGCTCAAAGCACTGCTCGGGGGTGAATGATATGGCCGAACAGCATGAAAAAGCGTTGGTTCCGCAGATTCGTTTCACTGGTTTCACTGACCCTTGGGAACAGCGTAAGCTGGGGGAACTGTGTTCTTTTTCTAAGGGATGTGGGTATTCGAAGAACGATCTGAGAGATCAGGGCACTCCAATTATTTTGTATGGCAGGTTGTATACAAATTACGAGACTCAGATACATTCCGTTGATACTTTCGTAAAACCTCTTGAAAATTCTGTTTACAGCGAAGGTGGAGAGGTTATCATTCCTGCCTCCGGAGAAACGGCTGAGGACATATCCATTGCGTCAGTCGTTGAAAAACCTGGGATTATCCTAGGCGGCGACCTAAATGTCATAACGTCTTCAGCCGACATCGATCCGGTTTTTCTTGCTCTGGAATTATCTTATGGAAAGCCGCATTTCGATTTAGCGAAAAGAGCTCAAGGCAAATCTGTCGTGCACATTCACAATGAAGATATTGCGAATGTGTTTTTTGGCCATCCAAACATCGCCGAGCAGCGCCGAATCGGTGCATTCTTCGACCGTCTGGATTCGCTCATCACCCTTCATCAGCGTAAGTATGACAAGCTTTGCGTGCTGAAAAAATCCATGCTCGACAAAATGTTCCCTAAAGGGGGTTCGCTGTATCCGGAGATTCGTTTTGCCGGTTTCACTGACCCTTGGGAACAGCGTAAGCTGGGGGAACTGTGTTCTTTTTCTAAGGGATGTGGGTATTCGAAGAACGATCTGAGAGATCAGGGCACTCCAATTATTTTGTATGGCAGGTTGTATACAAATTACGAGACTCAGATACATTCCGTTGATACTTTCGTAAAACCTCTTGAAAATTCTGTTTACAGCGAAGGTGGAGAGGTTATCATTCCTGCCTCCGGAGAAACGGCTGAGGACATATCCATTGCGTCAGTCGTTGAAAAACCTGGGATTATCCTAGGCGGCGACCTAAATGTCATAACGTCTTCAGCCGACATCGATCCGGTTTTTCTTGCTCTGGAATTATCTTATGGAAAGCCGCATTTCGATTTAGCGAAAAGAGCTCAAGGCAAATCTGTCGTGCACATTCACAATGAAGATATTGCGAATGTGTTTTTTGGCCATCCAAACATCGCCGAGCAGCGCCGAATCGGTGCATTCTTCGACCGTCTGGATTCGCTCATCACCCTTCATCAGCGTAAGTATGATGGCTGCGCCAATCCCCTATTTTTAGAAAGGCGCATCTCATGCAGGAAACCATCACATCAGAATCGCTGTTCTGCGACTACTACGCCCAGTGGGTGAAAACGTACAAGGAAGGCGCCATCAGAGACGTGACCATGGGCAAATATCGACTTACGCAATCCTGGCTCGGCAAGCTCATCCCTGAACTCAGACTCACCGATATGGATCGAACCGCATACCAGCAGCTCATCAACGGATATGCACAACATCATGAGCGCCAAACCACCATGGATTTTCACCATCAGATCAAAGGCGCCATTCTCGATGCCGTCGATGAAGGACTCATACCCCGTGATCCAACGCGCAAAGTCATCATCAAAGGCAAGCAGCCACGCATTAAGAAAATGAAGTATCTCAACCAATTCGAGCTGCATGCCATGCTCGCGGACCTTGATCTTGGGGCCGAGGCAAGCTGGGATTGGCTTATCCTCCTTATCGCGAAAACCGGACTCCGATTCTCTGAGGCGCTTGGGCTCACACCCGATGACTTTGATTTCGCACACCAGACGCTTTCCGTCAACAAAACTTGGGATTATAAAAACGGCGGCGGTTTCGTACCCACGAAAAACGAATCGTCCGTGCGTAAAGTGCAACTCGACTGGCAACTCATCATGCAAATGTCTGGATTACTCAAGGATCTTCCGCATGATAAACCTATTTTCGTGCACGGCAAGGTCTACAACTCAACAGCCAACGACGTGCTTGCAAAACATTGCAGAAACGTGGACGTGCCAGTTATTTCCGTCCATGGTCTGCGCCATACACACGCATCGCTGCTGCTGTTCGCCGGCGTATCGATCGCCAGCGTGTCACGCCGTCTAGGCCATGCCAGCATGACTACAACTCAGGAAACCTATCTGCACGTCATTCGCGAGCTGGAAAACAAGGATGTAGATATCGTCATGCGGGCACTATCGACACTTATCTAATGGGGGTTCCTACTCTTTTCAGATATTCGAAATAATCGAGCCACTCGAAGCGGCATATACCGTTTTTCACCATCTTCAGTAAAAGCGCCAAACACCGTTGCCAGACTCAATTCCGTAGGTGGTTTTGTGGTTCCGTAGGTGGTTGGTTCTGGTATTGGTGTCTGAGAATGGCTTAATTTAAGCCGTTTCTCAAACGCCTTTCCTCCGGCAACCACCTACGGAAGCGAAAAACCACCTACGGAACACCCGCTTGGGAACAAACCCGCCGCAAGTCACCAGGCCAAGACGAATCTCGGCACACGAGGAACCGGAAATTGTCGTTCCGGAGCGCAGCCGCACGGTCACACGCCACACTCCGGAACCAAAGGCTTTTAGAAATAGGTGCTACAGCCAAGCTTGACGGCGAGGACGATGCCGGTGAGCACGGCGGCGGCGCGCATGATGTTCTCGGGGATATGGCGTGTGACCGGAGGGGCGATGGAACTGCCGATGATGCAGCCCAGGCACATGGCGATGGCGAACGGCCAGTAGACGGAGCCACGGCAGATGAACATGATCGCGGCGGAGATGTTCGCGCCGAAACCGACCACGGTTTTCAACGCGTTGATCTGGTGGAACGGGCCGATCTTGCCGAGGTCGAGGATCGCCAGGGCGAGGGTACCGGCGGCGGCACCGAAATATCCCGAATAGATGCCGACGAAGCTCACGCCAACCCACAGCCACCACGGGTCGTTGCGCAGACTGCCATTGGCCGTCCTACTGGCGATCAGCGCCGCGCGCTCGCCTTGCTGCGATTGGGGCAACGCCTGCGCGACAGCGTCGCGTGCGGCCGCTTTCTTCCGCGGGTTCAGCGCGATGATCAACGCGCTGAACAGAATGAGCGGCGGCACAGCGAATTCGAAGACCTTCGCGGGCAATTCCAACAGCAGCAAGCCGCCGATGATGCCTCCGACCAAGCCGATGCAAGCGTAGACAGCCACACGGCGTCCCTGGCCCTTGAGCTCCTTGCGCGCGGACAGCAGCCCGCCGATGCCGGTGCCGCACACGCCCACCGTGTTCGTGGTGTTGGACAGCACGGGCGGAATGCCGAACGCCAGCAACGCAGGATAGGAGATCAGCGAGGACGCGCCGACCGCGTATCCGACGAATCCCGCGCCGATTCCGGCGACAAGCACCAGCAGCAAAGTGGTGATGGACACTCCTGCGATCATGACCGCTTCCCCTTCGTAAAACTCCTACGTAGTCCTCCTATAAGTAACGGGAGCCGAGCTTAACGGCTCGGCTCCCGCATATCACGCGTTTGCCCAGAACGTGGCCGGGCAAACGTCATATCAGTGGTTGCGCTTGGCGATCAGCGACTCGGTCCAGTAGGCGGCAAGCGGAATCAGCGCCCACTGCAGCGCGAGACCGGGCAGGCCGGCGGCCAGGTCGCTCGTCCATGTGGCGGCGATGGCCTTGCTGGAACCGAACGCGAACACGGCGATCGCGGTGGCTGCGGTCAGCACCACACGTCCGGCGAGCTGTGCGATGACCACCTTCGCCAGGCTCGGCAGCTTGATGCCGCGCAGCAGACCGGCTACCAGGCCGTATGCGCACAGTTCGACCATCATGAGCGGCAGCATCGCCAGCATCGGCATGCCGGACAGCAGGAAGCTCACGAGCGGAGCGGCGGCGCCGGCGATCGCGCCGACGGCGGGGCCCGCGATCAGGCCGACGAAGATGATCGGCAGATGCATCGGCAGGAACGCGACGCCCAGCATGGTGCCCTGTCCGGAGACGGCGCCGATGACGTGGAACAGTTGCGGCAGCACGACCGCTGCGACGATGGCGAGCAGGGTGGCTGCTGTCTTGGTGCCGAGACTCAGTTTCGGCAGGTCGGTGCGGCGCAGGGCGGCCGCGGGCATGGTTGCGGAATCAGACATTTGTTTTCTCCTTAATGTTTCCTTCTCTTCGGATATGCGTATACGTCATACCGACTCGACGACCGACCCACCGTCCGGCAGCGCGGTGTCGACCAGCAAATCGGCGACGGCTTGGATATTGGTCGCTTCGAAATAGCGGTTTTCCAGCGGAATCCACTCGTCGACGAATCGTTGCAACATGCGTGGATTGCGTCGTTCGAGCCGACGCAACTGTTCGGCAGGATCGACCGCAAGACAGATCATGCAATCGTAATACCTCCGCAAGGCGGGGTGCATGCTGTAGCTGCCTTCCACAATGGTCAGCTGGGCCGGTTCGACGGCGTACGCGACGGCGAAATCGCCTGTATGGCAATCCCATGGCCGGTATTGCGCGGCTTGTCCGGCGGCGAGCGGTGCCAGCACTTCCGTTTCGAACCGTTCACGGTCCACGTTGCCGCCGGGTTCGGCGAAACGTTCCGGCGTGCGCTGTTCGGGACGGAGGAAGAAATCGTCCATGTGCAGCACGTTGCCGCCGAAACGCCTGTTGAGCATCGCGGCAAACGTGGTTTTGCCAGACGTGCATGGCCCGTCGATTGCGACGAACACACAATCGCGTTCGGCAAGCAACGTTTCGATACGTGCGATTGCGATGCTGGCTTCCGTAGGCTTCGCGGGTTTCGTGACCATTGCGTTCGCCGTCAGTCGAGTACGGTCAGACGGTACGCGCGCGAACCGATGCCAAGTTCCTCGGCGTATTCGAGGATGTGTTCGCCGTGGAGCGAGGCGATGCGTTCGGTGACGGACGCTCCGTCGGGGGCGGTGTGGATGAGGTCGACGCATGCCTGGTCGAGTGCCACCGGGTCGAGCGAGGACAGCACGCCGATGTCATGCATGTCCGGTTCCGTCGGGGAGGCCAGGCAGTCGCAATCCACCGACAGGCGGTTCATGACGTTCAGATACATCATCTTGCCATGCATGTGGCTGATCACGGCCTCATCGGCTTCGGCCATCGATTCGAGGAATGCATCCTGAGGAGTTTCCACCCACTTGTCCTTGGTGACGCCGGCGGAATGGATCCAGCGTTTGCCGTTCGACGAGGCTATGCCGATGGACACGTTCTTGAGCGCGCCGCCGAAGCCTCCCATCGGATGGCCTTTGAAATGCGACAGCACGAAAATGGAATCGTAGTCGTCGATATGCTTGCCGACGATGTCGTAGGCGATGTGGCGGTGCTTGGCCACCGGGATCTCGATTTCGCCGCCCATGTCCATGATCTGGATTGGCGCAAGATCGGCGTATCCGTGCTTTTTGAACGTGGCAAGGCTTTTTTCGGGGGTTTCACGATTGCCGTCGTATGCGGTAGCGCATTCCACGAGCGTGCCGCCGATCTCCTGCACGAGGTCCTTGACGAGCGAAGGATTGAGATTATTGGATTTTTCCGATTCGCCGGAATGGACTTTGATGGCCGTTTTGCCTTCCGGCTTGCGTCCGAGCGCATGGTAGGCGGCGACGAGGCTTTCCGGTGTGATGATCGGCGTGAAGAACACTTCCGGTGCGGACTGCGCGTCGGTGCGGTGTTCCAGTCCTTCCAGTCGCGAGGCTTCGAATTGCATCTTGACCCTCCTTGATTCTGCCTGTGTTTTTGGCTTGCATCTCCAGCGTACCAACTTAAACCCGACTTGAAGCAAACAGACCTCAAACCCGTTCGAGATATGTTGCAAAATATGGATTCCCGCGCGTGTCTCCCCATCCGGCCGGCTTGTCCGCATGAACCGGAACACTTGACGCTCGTGATTGATTTTTGCAAGAAATGGTGGACTCACATAGCCACCAAGGAAATGGCGTTCATTGGCATCGTCACGTTGGCGGCCTCTCTGGTGGCTTCGTGGCTCAAGCAGTTTCCGGGATTCAGCCTGTTCGGCGCGTTGATCATCGCTCTGCTCATCGGCATGGTCGCGCAGTTCCCGATCCGCAAATGGTATTCGAACCGTTCCGCCGAACATAAGGCCGGTGTGAAGGATGCGGCCGGGCTCATTTCGAACAAGCTGCTTCGCCTGGGCATCATCCTGCTTGGTTTCAAGCTCAATCTGACGGTGCTGTTCACGCAGGGTATCAAGTGTCTGCCGATCGCGGCAGTGGTGGTGACGCTCACCATCGTGGTGTGCTACAACATCGCACGCAAGCTTGGCGTCGATCCGCAGCTCGCCATTCTCGTGGCGGGCGGTACCGGCATCTGTGGCGCGGCAGCCGTCATGGGATTGTCCGGCTCCATCAAGGTGCCGCCGGAAAAAGAGGATGAGAAGGCCAACAATGAGGTGATGGCCGTGGCCATCATCGCCATCATGGGCACCATCTTCGCATTGCTGGAAATCGCCCTTGGGCCGTTGACGGGCCTGAGCAAGACGCAGTTGGGCATCACCGCTGGCGCGTCCCTGCACGAAAT
>OIDN01000217.1_pt1 | contig 17886 bp, 14 predicted proteins | sample 1581581 | NCBI WGS metagenome assembly OIDN01 (sample SAMEA3882535, study PRJEB24775) | human gut metagenome | biome: human-associated habitat; feature: intestine environment; material: feces | place: Netherlands | collected 2009/2010
CATAAATTTTGCAAAAAATTCAAAATTTCCCGCGCAAAATGGCGCAAAACCCCTTGACGTGTTTGTTATAATAGTATTAGCAGTTAGTGTAATAGATTGCCAACCAACTGAACATCTGAACACATCTTGAATAGAGGTACCCAACTATGGCTGAAAAGAAAACCAAAATCGACATTTTCTCCGGCTTCCTCGGCGCCGGCAAGACCACCCTTATCAAAAAGCTCATCAAGGAGGCCTTCGCCGGTGAGCAGATCGTCCTGATCGAGAACGAATTCGGCGAGATCGGCATCGACGGCGGCTTCATGCGCGAGGCCGGCATTCAGGTCAATGAGCTGAACTCAGGCTGCATCTGCTGCAGCCTGGTCGGCGACTTCCGCGAGGCACTGAAGAAGGTCGTCGAGACCTACCACCCGGACCGCATCCTCATTGAGCCGTCGGGCGTCGGCAAGCTGTCCGACGTGACCCGCGCTGTCGAGGGCGTGGCCGAGCATCTGGACGTCATCCTGAACAGCTTTGTCACCGTCGCCGACGTGAACAAGGTCAAGATGTATATGAAGAACTTCGGTGAGTTCTATGACGACCAGGTCAGCCATGCGTCCTGCATCATCCTGAGCCGCACCGGCAACGCCAGTGAGGAGAAGGTCGCTGCCGCCGTTGCCCTGCTGGCTGAGAAGAACCCCACCGCCACCATCGTGACCACCGCATGGGATTCCCTGACCGGCGAGCAGATCCTGAAGGCCATGTCCACCAAGGACGACTTCAAGGCAGAGCTGATCGCCATGGCTGCCAAGGCCAACGAGGAGCACGCCCACGAGGACGAGGAAGAAGAGCACGAGCATCACCATCATCATTACGATGAGAACGGCGTGTGCAGCTGCGGCCATCACCATCACGACGACGATGATGACGATGACGACGAGGACGAACATGAGCATCATCACCACGACCACGATGACCACGATCATCATCATGATCACGACCATGGCGATGAGTGTACATGTGGCTGCCATGACCATGATCACCACCATCATCATGCAGATGAGGTATTTACAAGCTGGGGCAAGGAGACACCACACAAGTACAATGAGGACAAACTCAGAGAGATCCTTGACACTCTGGCTGACACAGAGAAGTACGGTGTTATCCTCAGAGCAAAGGGTATCGTACCTAGCGATGCAGGTGAGTGGCTGTACTTTGATCTTGTACCAGGCGAGTTTGAGGTCAGAAAGGGCAAGGCTGACATCACTGGTAAGCTTTGCGTAATAGGAAGCAAGCTTAAGGAGAACGACCTTGCAGAACTGTTCGAGGTTTAAGCAGGTTGTTCTATGATAAGGAGTTAATATGATGGGACGTCAGAATAAAGAGATACCTGTATATGTGTTCATGGGATTCCTTGAGAGCGGTAAGACAACATTTGCCAAGGAGACCCTGATGGACAGAGGCTTTACAGGTGGAGCCAAGACACTTCTTCTCGTCTGTGAGGATGGAGAGGAGGAGTATGATCTTGAGGCTCTGAAGAAGGCTAATATATATACAGAGTTCATAGAGGAAGATCAGCTCACCACAGACCATCTCCTTGACCTTCAGGACAAATACAATCCGGAACAGGTCATGATCGAGTACAATGGTATGTGGAAGCTCGATAAGATATTTGAGATAAGGGTTCCAAAGGGATGGACGGTTGTCCAGGTTATCTCATTTGTGAATGCGGAGACATACGATGTGTACTCACAGAACATGAAGGCAACCATGGTTGAGCAGTTCAACAGTGCGGACATGGTCATCTTCAACAGATGTGATGAGAATTCCAAGATCCCTGAGTGGAGAAGATCCATCAAGGCGGTGAACAGAAGAGCACAGATCATCTTTGAGATGAAAGATGGCTCCATTGCACCTGAGACAAATGAACCTGAGGATCTGCCATACGATGTGAGCGCAGATGTGATAGAACTGCCGGATGACGATTTCGGTATCTGGTATGTGGATGCATCTGACATGAAAGAGAGATACGACGGCAAGAAGATCCACTTCAAGGCCATGGTATTTAGACCAAAGCAGTACGGCAGCAATGCATTTGTTCCTGGAAGATTCGCCATGACATGCTGTGTTGAGGATATCCAGTTTGTCGGATTCAAGTGCTATTATCAGGGTGCTAAGAATCTTGTGGACAGACAGTGGGTTGATGTCACAGCCAAGATAGGCTACGAGTATTACCCAGATTTTGAAGGTGAAGGACCTGTTCTCACAGCAGAGAAGGTCACACTCACAAGTGCACCTGATGAAGAGGTAGTATATTTCAGTTAAGAGTTGAGCAGCTCCCTGAATACATGATATTTGATGTATCCGGGGAGCTTTTTTTGCGCGGACGGGGAATGCCGGAAGAGCTTTGACGTGTCCTTACGAAAGTGTAAGTTGCGTTATTTACCGGCAGAATTTATTATAAGTTTAGTGTAAAAAATAAAGTCAAATTGGAAGGAAAGACTTATGATCAGATCGGCGAAACTTGCGTGTGGCGGTGCGGTTGCACTTATGCTGCTTGGAGGTATGATCTGTCCAGCTATGGCGGAAACGAACACAGATAGTGCATATGGACGGGTTGAACAGAGGATAATTGAAAATAACCCTGATTTTGATATACAGCTAAAGTATGGACTCAATGGATATGCGGTAAATGACAGAGGCAGTGTTATCAGGCTGGATATTGTGTGCGACACAGATTTTGCGGGAAATGTGTCTGTACAGACGAGCTATTCAGAAGGCTTTGGCACGAAGAATATGACATATGCCAGAGATGTGGAATTAAAGGCAGGAGAAAATACAAAGCTGGAATTCTGTGTCGATAATATGGGCTCCGGTATAGCAAAGGTTGAGATCAAGGACAGTGACGGAGAGCTGGTGTACTCAGAGCGGGATTCACTGAGTATAGAGGGCAATGATATGGTAGTTGCGGTGGGCGTGATGAGTGACAGACAGGATGCCATGTCTTATATAGAGGATGTCTCCATGGACAATGTGTATGATAATGCAAAGGTAGAGACTGTTGCATTATCACCCTCAGACATTCCTGAGTCCGAGGAGGGACTGGAGGCTATAGAGTATCTGTTGGTGGATGATTATGATCTGTCGGGATTGTCAGAGAAGCAGAGTGCTGCCATAAAACAATGGGTGTACAGTGGTGGAGCTATGATACTGGCCAAGTCGTCAGATGAAAATGAACTCAGCAGCTTTGACGGCGATTTTGTCTCCGCTGTGAATGACACACAGAAGGTACATGAGCTGGACGGCTCAGATGGGTACTATCTGAATATGGGATATGGCCGGATCGTGGTGCTCCCGTATTCGCTTGCACAGACGGATGAGAAGGATAAGACTGCCCAGGCGCAGGCTGCTCTGGAGGCAGGCTTTACGGATATGACACAGAACTGGATCGATGGAGGCTGGTATTATGGTGGCACATATTATGGATATGATGTGGCAAATGCAGCCAACAAGAGAAGCACCCCGTCACCTGTTGTCATTATGCTCGTGCTGATCATATATATCATTGTGTGTGGTCCTGTGGCGTACATCGTCCTCAGCAGGCTCAAAAAGAAGGAGCTCATATGGGGAGTTATCCCGGTATGTGCAATTATCGGTACAGGTGCCATATATATGGTAAGCCTCAAGTACAGAGTTATAAAGCCTATCGGACTTACATTTGTGGCTGCGGATATAAGCGGTGATACCAAGCGGGAGGATGCATATTCATATATAATAGGCGGCAGATCAGGCCAATACAAGATAGACATCAACAGCAAATATTCCAACATCGAGATGGATGATTCCATGGGATCCAGCTTTTATGACAATCTCAATGCGGTAAAAAATGATGGAAAAGATGGCGTTACACTGAATTATTACAGCAATCGTTCATTTGGCACTATATCAGCTAATGCAAGCTTTGCTGGAAGCAACGATATTGGAAGGATTCGGAAGAATTTGACATTATATACAGATGGCTTTGAGGGAACATTGACAAATGACACCTCGTACGATGTGGAGAATCTTGTGGTCATGTCCGAGGGATATTATTACGTTGCGGATGTCCTGAGAGCGGGAGATACCATACGGATAAGCAGGAAGAATACCCACAAATTTGACGGCGGCTCCATACTTGACGGAATGAGATCATATTACACGAAGAAGTATGGTGAGGATTATTTCGGAGAAGATGAATCGTCGGCGGAATGGTCCAGAAATTATTACATGCAGCTCCGGCTTGCCCAGTACAGTAGACTCGCTGCAGATGACGGCGTTGTGGCTGTGTGGGGAACCATACAGCGGGATCCGGATATGATGAGTGATGCCGATACGGAAAATTATGGCAGCTATATGGTATACGACATAGATACCCTTAAATATGAGGATGTGGATGGAGTTTATTATTACAGCATTTATGACAGGGATGAGAATGGAATCGGCGGATCAGATTATGGTGATGACGATCTGTTGATGTATTCTGAAACCGTGGACGTTAACATCAGATTTGGCAAGAATGATGATATAACGGAACTGATATACGATAAGACCCAGGCGGGAAGCGGCAAGAACAAGGTCGTAGTGCAGATGCTCAACAGAGAGACCGGTGAATATGACACGGTATTTGCCGATGGACAAACGATCATAAAGGGGCAGGAACTTGACAAATATATGTCGGACGGATGCCTGGCTATGAGATTTATATCTCCTCAGCAGGGAGATTATTATGTGGACAGTTACCTTCCACATATCAGTGCGAGGGGAGGTGTCCGGTAATGGTTGATATAGAAGAACTCACCAAGAGATATGGAAAGTTTGTTGCGCTCGATCATATGAATCTTCATATTGATAAGGGCGAGATATTCGGATTTGTCGGACCAAATGGTGCCGGTAAGACGACAACCATGAGGATCATGTGCGGACTCCTTAAAGCCACATCGGGAAAGGTCACCATAGACGGTGTAGACGCACTTGGCAGACCTGCGGATGTGAAACGGAAGATAGGATATGTTCCTGACTTTTTCGGTGTGTACGACAATCTGAAGGTCATGGAGTACATGGATTTTTATGGCTCCATGTACGGCATGAGCAAGCGGGAAGTGGAGAATGTCGCAGATAAATATCTGGAGCTTGTCGCCCTTCAGGATAAAAAGGACGAGTTCGTCGACAGCCTTTCAAGAGGTATGAAGCAGAGACTCTGTGTAGCAAGAGCGCTCATACATGATCCCGAGCTTCTGGTGCTCGATGAGCCGAGTTCGGGTCTGGATCCAAGGTCAAGACATGATATGAAGAATATACTGCGTGATCTGAAGGAGATGGGCAAGACCATCGTGATAAGCTCGCATATTCTGCCGGAGCTTTCAGAGATGTGTACGAGTATAGGTGTCATAGACCACGGAAAGATAGTGGCCAGCGGAAGCGTGGATGAGATTGTAAATGGTGATAAGAACATGCCTCCTGTAAGGATAAAGGGATATATGTTGGGACTTGATGCGGAGGCCTCAGCCAACAGGATATCTGTCATTGTGAAGGAAAGATTCAATGTGGATCGCATAAGTATACAAGATGGAGAAATTCTTGTCTATTATTCAGGCACGAGGGAGTCTGACGCCGAGCTTCTCAGAAGTCTTGTGGACAACGGTGTGCACGTTCATCAGTTTTTCAGGGAGAAGGAAGATCTGGAATCCCTGTTCCTTAAGATTACGGGAGGTGAGAATCGTGGCGCGAAGAACAATTATTAATCCCATATTGAAGAAGGATATTCTGGTAAATGCGAGAAGTGCCAGAATGGTCGTGACGATAACAGTCATCAACTGCCTGTTTGCGCTGGTTGTCGGAATGCTCTTCATGACGAGCAGAGGCTCGGCATATCAGGTATATTATTCAAATATTGCACAGATGTTTCCTGTGCTTGCGGTGTGTGAGCTGTGCATAATAGGACTCATAGTTCCGATAATCACATCCACCTCGATATCCGGTGAGAGGGAGAGACAGACGCTTGAGATCATGCTGACGACTCCGGTAAGACCTATATCGATAGTTGCCGGAAAGCTCCTGTCGGCAGTTGCCACCACGGCAATGTATGTCATAGCAACTCTTCCGTTTATGGCGGTTGCATTCATAGTTGGAGGAATGGGCTGGGACGAACTGTTCAAATACCTTGGAATGGTTCTCTTTATAGATATATACGTTGGTAGTATCGGAATATTTTACTCCTGCGTGAAGAGAACTTCTGTGTCGGCGGCCATATCAACCATAGTGACTATAGCGGCTGTTGTGTTTTTATCATATGCGATAGGAAACGTTTTTGAATCCATGATGTATATGTCGGACGGTTCAAGAAGCAGTTATGCTGCTTATATGATGGGAAAGGCAGTGTGCTATGCAGTCAATCCTGCCATATGGATAGCAGAAAATTTCATCAGATTGCTCAAGGATGAATCTGTGGTGGAAACCATGACGGGATACGGTAAATACACGAATTTCGTGGTGAATCATATGGCCGTGATCTCAGTGTGTGTGAATCTCGCAGCATCATTTGTGCTGCTTAAGGTGGCTTCGGTGAAGCTGGTTAAGGGCAGCAGAAAAAGGAAAAAGTCAAGGATATGATATTCCAAATAGGTATACAAAATGGAGTTTGACTTGTGTTTGATTATGGGATATCCTTTTTAGTGTAATATGTGCTCCGATGGAGAGGCTGCTCGGCAGAGCGGGAAGGAGCACTTGCTTATGTATAGTAAAGTATTAAGTGGACTTGTACAGGGAATCGACGGGACGCTCATATCAGTGGAGACGGATATACACGATGGGCTTCCCGTTATGAATATGGTCGGATACCTGTCATCCTGCGTGAAGGAAGCAGGAGAACGGGTCCGGACTGCACTGCGCAATTCCGGTTTCAACATTCCTCCGAAGAGAATAACGATCAATCTCTTTCCGGCGGATATCAGAAAGGAAGGCACTGCCTTCGATCTGCCCATCGCAGCGGGTATGCTGGCGTCCATGGGCGTTATTCCAACAGACAATATAAAGAACATACTTATCCTTGGAGAGCTGGGGCTTGACGGACATGTGAATACGGTGAGCGGTGTGCTGTCCATAGTTCACTCTGCGTACAGCGAAGGTGTGAGGAGCTGTATAGTGCCGGCGGGAAATTCCAGGGAGGCCGCCATTATACGTGGGATGACTGTTATACCGGTCACAAGTATAGGAGAGCTGGTCGATCACTTGAGTGGTATACAGACCATAGAGCCTGAATATGTTGATGTAGAAGCCATGCTGGATACGTCAGGGGATGAAGCAGAAGTGGATTTCTCTGAGGTAATGGGGCATGAATCCCTTAAACGTGGAGTGGAGATAGCCGCGGCGGGAATGCACAACATACTCATGACAGGCCCCGCCGGGGCAGGCAAATCCATGATAGCCAGACGTATCCCGACGATACTTCCGAGACTCAGCCTTGAGGAGAGTATAGAGATAACGAAGGTGTACAGTGTGGCGGGGCTTCTGGATGAATCCTGTCATATAATAAACCGCCGTCCATTCCGGGCACCTCATCATACGATATCCCTGCATGCCCTGTCCGGCGGCGGGCATAATCCGAGACCAGGAGAGATAAGTCTTGCACACGGTGGTGTGCTGTTTCTCGATGAGCTGCCGGAGTTTAACCGGAACGTGCTCGAGGTCATGAGACAGCCCCTTGAGGACGGTGAGGTCAGTATATCAAGGCTTGGTGGAATATACAGATTTCCTGCGGACTTCATGCTGGTTGCGGCGAGAAATCCATGCCCCTGCGGACAGTACCCGGATATGAACAGGTGTACTTGCACGGTCAGGCAGATCAGAAATTATAATGCCAGGATAAGCAAGCCTCTGCTTGACAGGATAGATATAAATGTGGATGTTAGGAAGGTGGACTGCAGACAGTTATTTGGTGGCCGGACAGGGAAGAATTCAGCAGAAATGAGGGAGAGTGTGCTGAGGACCCAGAGGATACAGAGTGAAAGGTTCAGCGGTGAAAATATACGGTTCAATTCCCAGATGGATTCGGCATTATGCAGTAAATATGTAGTGCTTGACGGCGAGGCAAAGAATTTCATGGAGGACTGTTTTGCCGATATGGATATGACTGCGAGAGGAGCATACAGGGTACTCAAGATAGCCAGGACTATTGCGGATCTCGATGGAGATCCTGAGGTCGGGATAAAACACCTGAGAGAAGCGGTGTTCTTCAGAAATGCGGACATTCAGGGAGGTGTGTGACATGACGGAGGAATTACTTTATCTCTGGTTTGGGATGATAAGCAGAATGACTCACACTGTGAAGATGAACGTTGCCATGAAATACGGAGGTATAAGAGGACTGTGGAACACTTCTGAGGAACAGCTTCGGGATGAACTCACACAGGCTCAGGCTGACGGATTCCTTGAACACAGGGATGCCGGGAAAGTTGTGGCATATGCAGAGGAGCTTCGAAGAAATGACATTACATATATTTATCCGGGACATAAGCTGTATCCCGGGAAGCTGTATGATATACCGGATCCCCCAATGCTTCTGTTTGCAGCAGGGGATGTGGATGTGCTGGCGGATCTGGACCCTGCGGTTGCGGTGGTAGGGGCAAGAAAGGCCTCTGTGTACGGAAGGGAAGCTGCCGACAGGCTGTCGGGGGAGCTTGCAGCATCAGGGGTTACTATAGTCAGTGGAATGGCACTGGGAATAGATGGCGCTGCGCACAGAGCTGCCATGAAGGCCGGAGGAAAGACTGTGGCTGTGCTCGGAAGTGGTATAAATGTTCCGTATCCGAGGGAGAACTATGATATATATCACGACATAAGAAATGGCGGCGGAGTAGTGCTGTCGGAATGTGGGCTTGACATAAGACCGGATGCTTTCAGATTCCCGTACAGGAACAGGATAATCAGTGGACTTTCGTCCGGTGTGCTCATCGTTGAGGCGAGGGAAAAAAGCGGTTCTCTGATCACTGCGGACCAGGCGCTGGAGCAGGGGCGGGAAGTGTATGCTGTTCCCGGGAGGATCACGGATTCGGGCAGCAGAGGCTGTAACGGACTTATCAGAATGGGGGCGGTGTGTGTCACACAGGTGGAGGATATACTTGATGAAATGGGCATAAACCGAGCTGAATCAAAGGCATTTAACAAAAATTTACTTGCGCCTGCAGAGAAAAAAGTGTATAGTTGTGTACGTTTGGAATCAAGGCATATAGATGATATATGCTTCGAGACTGGGATTTCAGTGTCTGAGGTGACTCAGATATTGTATGAATTAGAACAGAAAAGATTGATAAAACAGTTGGTAAGAAATTATTATGTCAGAGCCTGACCATGAAAATGAACACTGCCGGAAGATGCTCTGGGATGATAAGAATTACAGGAAACCTACAGAAAGGACAGATAGCTATGGCAAAAAATCTTGTTATTGTTGAGTCTCCAGCTAAAGCTAAGACAATAAAAAAGTTTCTTGGATCAAACTATGAGGTGATTGCTTCGAATGGCCATGTGAGAGATCTGCCAAAGAGTCAGATGGGAATAGACGTTGATAATGATTTCGAGCCCAAATATATCACTATAAGGGGTAAAGGTGATATCCTTGCCGCTCTGAGAAAAGCGGTTAAGAAGGCCGACAAGATCTATCTCGCAACTGACCCGGACCGTGAGGGAGAGGCTATATCCTATCATTTGATGAAAGCACTTAAGCTGGAGAATAAGGATTACAAGAGAATTACGTTCAATGAGATCACAAAGAATGCGGTAAAGAATTCTATAAAGCAGGCAAGGGACATAGACATGAACCTTGTGGATGCCCAGCAGGCGAGACGAGTGCTCGACAGACTTGTTGGTTACAAGATCAGCCCGGTTCTCTGGGCAAAGATCAAGAGAGGTCTTTCTGCCGGACGTGTACAGTCTGTTGCACTCAAGCTCGTGTGTGACAGGGAGAAGGAGATAAATGATTTTATCCCGCAGGAATACTGGACACTGGACGCGAATCTTACCGGCGGCAAGCTCAAGAAGCCTATCACGTTCAAGTTTACCGGAGATGGTAAGAATAAGGAAGAGATATCAGGCAGAGCGGCACTCGATGAGATACTCAGCGGTCTTCAAGATGGAGAGTACGTTGTAAAGTCCATAAAAGAGAGTGAGAGAAACAAGAAGGCACCGCTGCCATTTACAACAAGTACGCTGCAGCAGGAGGCTTCATCGAAGCTCAATTTTGCGACATCCAAGACGATGAGGATCGCACAGCAGCTCTATGAGGGAGTTGATATCAAGGGCCGTGGAACGATAGGTCTCATAACATACCTGAGAACAGATTCCACTAGAATATCAGAGGAAGCAGTTGCTGCTGCTGACAAATATATAACGGACAATTTCGGTGATATATATATTGGCGATTCAAATGGACGCGCCAAGACAGATAAGAAGATACAGGATGCTCATGAGGCTATCAGACCTACAGATGTGACTCTGTCACCGGTCATGGTAAAGGAACAGCTCTCAAGGGATCAGTTCAGACTGTATCAGCTCATATATAATCGTTTCCTTGCAAGCCAGATGGCGGGGGCGGTATATTCTGTCAAGAGTGTAAAGGTAAGCTGCGGCGATGCGACATTCCAGACATCCGCATCAAAGATAGCATTTGACGGATTCCTTGCTGTATACAATCTGGACAATGACAGAGGAGAGACAGTTGTGGGAATCAACAATCTTGCTGAGGGCGATGTGCTGGAGCTTGACGGCTTTGAGGAGAAACAGCATTTTACACAGCCGCCTGCAAGATATACAGAGGCATTGCTTGTCAAGACATTGGAGGAGCTTGGAATTGGAAGACCAAGTACCTATGCTCCAACCATATCGACCATACTTGCGAGAAGATATATAACGAAGGAACAGAAGAAGTTATATGTGACAGCCATAGGTGATGCGGTTAACCAGAGCATGGAGCAGGCGTTCCCGGTTATCATAGATGTGAATTTCACGGCTAACATGGAGTCCCTTCTCGATAAGATAGGAGAGGGAACCGTGGACTGGAAAGTGGTTGTCCGCAATTTCTATCCGGATCTCGACGAGGCGGTGAAGAAGGCGGAGGCAGAACTTGAGTCCATCAAGATAGAGGATGAGGTGTCCGAGGAAGTGTGTGACGTGTGTGGACGAAACATGGTCATCAAGTATGGTCCTCACGGCAAATTCCTGGCGTGTCCTGGATTCCCTGAGTGCAGATTTACAAAGCCGTTCTACGAGAAGATAGGTGTTACCTGTCCTAAGTGTGGCGGAGACGTGGTCATCAAGACGACGAGAAAGGGTAGAAGATACTATGGATGTATCAATGCACCTGAGTGTGATTTCATGTCATGGGCAATGCCAAGCAATGAGAAATGTCCTGAATGTGGAAAGTACATGATAGTAAAGGGCAATAAGCTGGTATGCTCAGATCAGGAGTGTGGTTATACCTGCAACAACAAGGCGGCGGAGACTGCTGATAAATAATTAAGATATAAGATATGTGACAGACAGATTCCTAATTGGAGACAATTAGTGAATTTGTCTGTTTTTTTGTTGAATTGTAGAAAAATTAAAAGAAGTGTATGGTTGTCATAATTATTAAAATTGTGTCGAAAAAAAGACTGACCACTATATGTTGTGGCTGAAAAATCCAGTAAAATCAACACTTTCTTAAATCTTTGTTTTTAGGACAACTTTACATAAAATATGGTTGTTATGTTAATCTTGTTGTGGTAGAATCACAAATAGTCATAATATTTCGAGCAAAAGATACTTTTTGTTACATAAAAAAATGGAGGATAACTTATGAGTGTACAATTGTTAGATAAAACACGAAAAATCAACAAGTTATTGCACAATAACAATTCACATAAGGTTGTTTTTAATGACATTTGTGATGTGCTCAGCGACATTCTTGCTTCAAACGTGATGGTAATAAGCAAGAAGGGCAAGATACTCGGACTCAAGAACAGAGAGGATATTCCGGAGATCCATGAGCTCATTGAGGGTAAGGTAGGAAGTCTCATAGACAACATGCTCAACGAGCGTCTTCTTCTCGTCCTGTCCACTAAGGAGAATGTTAATCTGACGACACTTGGATTTGATGGAAAGGATATAGACAAGTATCATGGTCTGCTCCTTCCTATTGATATAGCAGGAGAGAGACTTGGAACTCTGTTTCTGTACAGACTTCAGACTGAGTACGATATAGATGACATTATTCTTGGCGAATATGGAACCACCGTTGTGGGACTTGAGATGATGCGGGCGCTCAATGAGGAGAATGCTGAGGAGAACCGCAAGCTGGCCATAGTGAGATCAGCGATCAACACTCTGTCGTTTTCAGAGCTGCAGGCGATCAAACACATTTTTTCCGAGCTTGACGGCGAAGAGGGAATACTGGTTGCAAGCAAGGTCGCAGACAGGGTAGGCATAACAAGATCGGTTATAGTGAACGCACTCAGAAAGTTTGAGAGCGCAGGTGTTATCGAGGCGAGATCATCGGGAATGAAGGGCACGTACATAAAAGTGCTGAATGATGTGGTGTTTGATGAACTGAAGAATGCCTGAGAACAGAATTATAAATACATCGAAAAGGAGAGACGTATATGATACCGGCAATAGTGACATTGATAGTAGGTGTAGCGATAGTGATAGTAAGCTTTTTCTTCACTGACGGTCCAAAAGAGAATACAGAGAATTCTGTGATGGATGAGAGCAGGGAGAATCTGGAGAAGAAGCTTGATGAGTATTGTAACAGCCTTGTAGAGAAGAAGAAGAATGAGCTGAAGAAACAGGGCGAAGCTGTGAAATCAGACATGAAAAAGGGCCTTGATGAGGTCAGGGAGTCATCGAAAAAAGAGCTTGCTGAGATGAGAGAGAGTTCAAAGAAGGAAATGAGTGAGCTCATGGACAGCACAAGGAAGGAGTTGGATGAATTCAGAGCCGGCACAGTCAAGGCAAATGAGACAGCCCAGGCTGATACCCAGAAGAAGATAGATGATGCAGTCAAGGCATACGAGGAGGGGATAGAGGCTGCAAAGAAGAAGATGCAGACAGAGCTTGAGGCTTGTGAGAAACAGTTGTCAGAGAAGGCCAAGAAGCAGATGATAGATTACATCAACCAGAGCCTTAAGGATGCATACGAGGCATATGATCCGGATGATACCAGCGAGAAAGAGCCTGTGACATACGATGAGCCTGAGACTGTAGATACTTCCGAGTCAGAGCCTGCGGAGGCAGATAACGGATCAGAGAAGACTGAGCCGGATGTAGAGAAAGCTCAGTCAGAAAATGATTCTCAGGTAGCAGATAAGACAGAGACAGCAGATGGAGCTGAGACTAAAGCTGATGCTGAAGCAGAAGATGACGTAAAGACAGACGGTATCGCTGACAATGATAAGTCGGAGACATCCGAGGGTGAAGCGCAGAAAGAGAATACCGAGTCAGAGAGCAGCACTGAGGCTGCTGCAGATGCAGAGGCTGCCGAGAAAGCAGTCAGTGTGGAGGATGCACCGGTAACAGACAGTGCATTTACAGTGGTAGAGGCTGAAAATCCTGAGAAGGCAGCCGCAGCGATCGCTGAGAATAACAATGCTGCCAGATCTAGAAACAATCGTTCAAAGAAGAGAAAAAAGAAGAAAGCCGCTCAGAACAAGGTTGTTGATATATGGGATGAAGGCACAGATGTAGAGTCGCAGGTTGCAGATCTGCACAAGAAGGGACTCAGCATCATGGAGATCGCAAACAAACTTGGAATAGGAGTTGGAGAGGCTAAGGTTATGATAGACAAGATCAATGAGGCTGACAAACAGTAATCAGTCCGGGAGGTAAGCTATGTATAAAAAAAGTTATTTCAGAGGCCTTGGTACAGGGCTGGTGATAGGAGCACTTACCATGACTGTTGCGTTTAATTTTGGAAATGCCGGAAAAACTGATTCAGGTCAGGGCAAGACGGCGGTCGTAAGTCAGCAGCAGGATAAGAGCACAGAGGATTCTTCCACAGAGACAACAACAGAGAAGAAGACCGAGGATAAGACGACAGAAAAGACAACGACAGAGAAAGTAACCACGGAAAAGAGTGCCAATGCCGATAAGACTACAACAGAGACAGGCAAGTCAGAAAATGGCAAGAGCGATGCAGAGAGCGGCAGCGGAAGCAACAGTGGTATGACCGGAAGCTCCGACAAGTCAAATGGAACCGGCACAACAGATAACAACGGAGGTCTTTCTGATAAGACAGAGAGAGTTCCATCTGCCAAGGACAACGGCTATACAGAGGATAAGAATTCGCAGACCGGTTCAGGAAGCAGCACAAATAAGACTACCGAGGCGGCGACAGAGGATGTGAAAGCGAGTGCCATCAAGTATGACAATGGCGGCGGAGAGATCACATTTGGATCTGGAACATCTGCATACGAGATATGTCAGCTCCTGGCACAGATAGGGATAAGGGATGCGGATGAGTATTATGACTGGCTGCTCAGGTCAGGATATTCAGGCAGTCTTGTGCCTGGAACATATACATTCACCGGCAATGAGACAAATGGCGGAATAGTATGGATACTATTAGGTAATCAGTAAAGATACGAGAAAAGGGAGGAGTAATCAATTATGGGAGACAATATGAATAATGAGGAGATGGGATATCCGGGACAGCGTTTCAGTGCGGGTAGTGGTAGTAGTAGTATGGATCCGTTTGCGCCAAATCCGGCAGCCTTGCAGTATGTACCGAATGAATTTGGAATAACTCACAGTGAGACCAGTCCTATGTACCGGTATAACAATCCGGCTGAACCGGATAGTGGAGCTGCCTCACAGACGGACAACTATTATCCGGGACAGCAGTACGGTCAGAATCATCAGTATGGCCAGAACCAGATGTATGGTCAGAATTCACAGTATGGACAGAACCAGATGTATGGACAGAGTCAGCCATATGGCCAGGGCTACGATCAGGAGACTATGAATCCACAGGGGAAAAAAGCAAAGAGTTCCGGATCAAATGTTCTGGCAGGACTGGTAGGAGCGTTTCTTGGATCACTGGTCGGAGTTGTGCTCTGGCTTGTTGTGTATAAGCTTGGTTATATCGCAGGCATATCAGGAGCGGTTATGGTCATATGTGCCATGATGGGGTACAACAAGTTTGGAAAGAAACTTGACCTGAAGGGCATAATAATCTGCGTAGTGTTGTGTATAGGAATGATATACATTTCAGAGAGACTGAGTGTCAGCATGGAATTATATCAGGAATTTAGTGATTATGGATATGATGTGAGCTTCTTTGACTGTTATAAGAGTATGTATGATGTGCTGGATGCTGCAGATACTATGAGTTCATTCTGGGGTGAGCTTGCGGTCGGTTATCTTCTGTTTGTTGTAGCCAGTGTTTCATATATAATAAACAGCATCAGGACAAGAGCAAAATAGAACACGGACCGGCAGACAGAATACTTCTTATAAAACATATATTTTCAGAAAAAAGTGCTTGAATGCACTTTTTTTTTGTGTTACAATGTCGATTGCGTGAGTGCGCATAACAAATATACATGCTGGTTGATAGTTGGCGTGGTGCCTGTGCTCGGGTGGTCCAAAGAGTTGATGCCGGCAGAAGATTTTAACCATGGAGGTAGAAAAAATGAGCGTTATTTCAATGAAGCAGTTATTAGAGGCAGGTGTACATTTCGGACACCAGACAAGAAGATGGAACCCTAAGATGAAGCCATACATCTACACAGAGCGTAATGGTATCTACATCATCGATCTTCAGAAGTCAGTAGGAATGGTTGACGATGCTTACAATGCAATCGGTGATTGTGTTGCAAACGGTGGAACAATCCTTTTCGTTGGTACAAAGAAGCAGGCTCAGGACTCAATCAAGAGCGAGGCAGAGCGTTGCGGTATGTACTATGTAAATGAGAGATGGCTTGGAGGTATGCTTACAAACTTCAAGACAATCCAGACAAGAATCGCTACTCTTAAGAAGTACGAGGAGATGGAGCAGGACGGTACATTTGACGTTCTTCCTAAGAAGGAAGTTATCCAGATCAAGAAGGAGATGGAGAAGCTCGAGAAGAATCTTGGCGGTATCAAGAACATGAAGAGAATCCCAGACATGATCTTCGTTGTTGATCCTAAGAAGGAGAGAATATGTATCCAGGAGGCTCAGTCACTTGGAATTAAGCTTGTTGGTATCGCTGATACAAACTGTGATCCAGAGGAGCTTGACTATGTAATCCCTGGTAACGACGACGCTATCAGAGCTGTAAAGCTTATCGTTTCAAAGATGGCAGACGCTGTTATCGAGGCTCAGCAGGGTGTTGATGCTGATTCAGTAGATGAGGCAGAGGCTGAGGAGGCTGCAGAGGAGTAATCTGTAGTTGATATTGATCATCATTGATTATAATTAATAAATGATTATAAAAGGTAACGGGGTAATATAAAAAGTATTATCCCGTGACTTTTAAAGAGACATATACAGGCTGAAAAAGCTTTAATAAAACGACATAACCATTATTATGATATGTCAATATTCAAATTTGGAGGTAAAATAAGATGGCAATCACAGCAGCTCAGGTTAAAGAGTTAAGAGAGCTCACAGGTGCCGGTATGATGGATTGCAAGAAGGCACTTGCAGAGACTGATGGTAATATGGAAGCAGCAGTAGATGTACTTCGTAAGAGCGGTGCAGTTAAGGCTGAGAAGAAGGCAAGCAGAATCGCAGCAGAGGGTATCTGCCGTGCAGCAGTTAATGGTACAACAGGTGTTGTTGTAGAGGTTAACTCAGAGACAGACTTCGTTGCTAAGAACGAGATATTCCAGACATTTGTTCAGCAGATCGCTGATCAGGCACTTGCTTCATCACTTGTTGGTGGCAAGGATGGCGAGGATGTTGAGGCACTTCTCGGAGAGAATGGTCTTAAGGAAGCCCTTGTTGACAAGACAGCAACAATCGGAGAGAAGTTATCATTCCGTAGATTCCAGAAGCTTTCAGGCGATGTAGTAGTTGACTACTTACACGGCAATGGAAGAATCGGTGTTATCGTAGCTGGTAACGGCGCAAGCGATGACGCTGCTAAGGAAGCACTCAAGAACGTAGCTATGCAGATCGCAGCTATGAATCCACAGTACATCAGCAGAGCTGATATCTCAGCAGACGCTATGGCTAAGCTTAAGGAGATCACAGTTGACAGTGCACTTAATGCACCTGATACACTTCCAAAGCCAATCCTTAACAAGCTTATCGCAAAGGCTGTTGACGGCGTATGGAGCGCAGAGGATGTAGCTATCTACGAAGAGAAGAAGAGCAACATGAACTTCTTATTCAACTTCCTTTCAAAGGAGGCAAAGGCACAGCTTGCAGAGCTTGCTATCGCTGATAAGGATGTTATCGTTGCAGATAAGATCTTCAATGGTCTTGTTGAGGGACGTATCTCAAAGCAGGTTAAGGAGATCAGCCTTCTTGATCAGGTATACGTTAAGGCTGAGGATGGCAAGCAGACAGTTGCCAAGTACCTTGAGTCAGTTAACAAGGATCTCAAGATCGCCAGCTTCGTTCGTTTCGAGGTTGGAGAGGGAATGGAGAAGAAGAACGAGGACTTCGCAGCCGAGGTTGCTAAGCAGATGAACGTTTAATCATATCCCGTATCTGAATATATGAATAATTGCCTTGCGGTTGGCTTTTGAGCTGGCCGTGGGGCTTTTTTATTGTCTGTTTCTGCTGAAATCCGGCACTGTATAAAATATAATCTATGTAATTGCGGTTCAGATGATCGCAAACGAGCTGAGTAACGAGCAGGGACACATAGAATCGGCATCTGGGCTTTTGGTCGACCTTATGCTTGACGG